>Ga0210037_1000030_pt1 | contig 135493 bp, 174 predicted proteins | sample CryGey08umfilter_3_FD_185451 | JGI IMG/M metagenome (GOLD analysis project Ga0210037, IMG submission 185451) | Groundwater microbial communities from aquifer in Utah, USA - Crystal Geyser 4/9/14 0.8 um filter (SPAdes) (version 3) | ecosystem: Environmental > Aquatic > Deep subsurface >...
ATCTAAAATTTGAATTGGTCCATCTGCCGAATATTCTGGAAATATGACTCTGTTAATATGTGTTTCCGAACAGGTAACATTTCTCCCAAATAACTCATGTAATTTCTCCCTAGAAAAACCTAATACTGGCTTGTGATGGAAATAATCTTGAGGTTTTGGTTTACAAGTGTTTGAGATTGACTCATGATGCTGGAATTCCCAATATCTGTAGCCACCTTGATGATTATGTGACACAAGATAAAGACGGTAAAGATATAAAATTCTTAGGAGAACCTGATAAATATCAGCTAGATAGAACAAGAGAACTATCCCAAATGGTATCCAGCAGAATACAAAATCTTTCTTTAATAATGTTAATTTCTGATTTTGATTTATGGAAGTTTGGTTCTGAAACTGTAACAAGACTTTTACCAAAAGCCAAAGATTACATAAAACATGTTAAAGGCTATCTCCCGGAAATTAAGGTAATTTCTGAAACAGATTATGTAAAAAGTTTTCCTGATTTTGATTCAAACTTTAATAGGGTTTTTGAATCTATAAGAAATAGAGATGGTAGATTTATACACCCAGCAGAATTCTCAAGGATAGAAACAGATTATAATAATACTTTCGCTGGTACGCTTAACGAGTGGACTGAGGAAAAAAATCTTCATTACTCTCTTTCGTCTGTTTCAAGAAACATTGCTACAGGTATTACATTGGATGAAGCGAGAGGTAATTTTTTATTTGTATTTTATAACAATAATACGATTAATGGGGAGCGGATTAATCTAAATGTTAGAGATAAAATTCCTTGCCTGGCATATCCAAAAATGAAGTCAAAACAAATCCTGTGATGCAAAAGTCTTTGATAATTCAATCGCTTTTGTTGCAGATTCCATATCCCCTCTCGGTAGATCAATACAAAGTGCTTGAGTAAGTTTACTTGTTATCATGTAAAATAGCAGGATCTCTAAGGAATTTTTGTTATGGGGATAATTTTCTAAAATTGCATCAAAAAATGGACGATGATTAGATCCTTCTAGTTCTGATATGTCTGCTAAAAGATTTCCTACATCCACTAAAGGATCAAAAATTCCGAAGTATTCAAAATCAATTATTGCCTTAACTGTATCATCTTGATTGAAGAAAAAATGTCTCATCTTTGCATCAAACCAAGTATAAGAAAATTTTTCTGGTTCTAATTTAGATCCTAATTTATTTAGTATGCTCTCAAGATTCCCCATATCAAAATGATTCTTTAAACCACCCACATATTTATTGATAACATGCCTTGTAAGACTATACGAAAACCCTTGGATTGAAAATCTCGGATCCGAAATATCTTCAGACACCCTTTCATTTATTGGTATATTGTGAAGATTATATAAAACACGCGAAGCATTTTTAACTCGCTCCTTACTAAGTTTTTCTAATCCATCTTCATGATTTATTTTTTCAAAAGAAATTGCTCTATTTTCGTGATCTATGTGAATTATTTTTGCAAGAGGAAAGTTATTTTTATTTAATATTTTATAAGCCAATAACTCTCTTTCAAATCCATTATTTGAATCGTAGGTCTTTGTTACAGAATTTTCTCCATAAACAATTTTATTATGATGCCTTCTTTCTCGATTATCCATAACAATGATTTATTCAATTTATTTTTAAATCTTTGCCATCGTATTCTGAAATACCTTCAAATTTGAACGGGCTTTTTTTGTTACCTTCTCCAAAAGATCTTATCTTTAATATCGGGAAATTATACTCTTTACACATATCAAGTATCTCATTTTTTAATGTTGTCTCTTTTTCTTCTTCAATTAATGGAAAGCCCCCAAGTATTAGTCCATTAATTTTTTTAAAAATTCCTCTAATCTTGAATTGGTAAAGCCAATATTTTATCATCCTATAATCTTTTTCTGTGTGATTTTCCAAAGCAAGAATTTTATTCTCAAAATTTATCAATTCTGGATTTGTCGCGATAATGTTTAATAGAGCTATATCATTTCCTGGGATAAGCTTTCCAGAAAATTGTCCTTTTTTATAAACATTTATCTCTTCTGCTTTTATATTCAGAGGTTCTCTTTTTAAAATTGTGTCAAATCTTTCTATTGATTTCTCATCAAGTTTGGAGAAAGATTTTAAGTTGAGACCAACAAAAACTTCCAGATTAGATATATTATTTAAATATGGTGCAAGATGACAAAAATCACTATTGCCTAAAATGATTTTTTTATTATTCAACTTAATATTTATATTTAGATAATTAATTAATTCTATACTTCTAACTCCTCCCTTAGCAACCATTATCAGGTCTATTCCATCATCAGCTATAGCTTTATTGAGAGATTTTGCAAGAAATTTTGGATCTATAGTTGAGAGGGTATTTTTTATTAAAGAAATTTTAACATGGTGGTATTTGTTTTGTATAAAACTCATATCTCTTTCTATCTTAGTTAAATCTTCTTTTTTTATTTTTCCTGACAGATTTATTATTACGATATTTTTAGCTTTCATATATTAAAAGATTTATTCCAGATATTTAAACTTTGCTCAATTTAATCAAGTCCAGCCACTTATTAACTCCTAACTCTAAATGAGGTATAGCAACTTCTGCAGGTGTCTTTTTACCTAAAGTCATATGTTTTCTATTAAAGTTATAGTTAATTTCTAGACCTTTCATTATTGCATGGGCACTTTCTATACAACCATGAAAACCTCTCATGACTTTTGTTCTTTCTCTAATAGTATTATGTAACCTCTCAATTGGATAATTAAAACCTCTTTCATCTGCTATTACAACATTATGGATTATCTTGCTCTTAGTTCTTGAAGAAGCGTGATACGGAGATTGTAAACTAAAAGTCTTCCTTAACACTCTTGGGTAACCTCTTAGTCCATCTGTTGTAACAATCTCAACCTGTTCTTCTGTCTTAAATTTTGCTCTCTTCATAACTTTGATTAAATTTTCATTAGTTCTACTTCCAATATACTCACCTGTAACCATAAACTTAGTTTCTACATCAAAAGTATCAACAAACCAATTCTGTTCTTTTCCTCTGTGATATTTACTTTTTCTTCTGTAATATTCCATTTCATCGCTTTGCATTTCCTTTCCACATTTTATTGGAATGTTATCAACCAAATTTCCAACCATTTCAGCATATTTTATTATCCATCTGTAAACTGACATATGACTTGAGTTGTAAGGGTAGAAAGCTTGGAAATGTTCTTGTACTTTTCTTAATGAAACGCCTTTGTAATACAAATCAATTCCAGCAGTAATTTTGTTCTCGTTATTTCTCATTCTATAAAACCCATCATCAATGACAAACCTAAAATTACATTCTTTACATCTGTATCTTTGAATTTTACCTCTATTTTGAGTTTTCCTTTTTCCGTCTTTCTTAATCTTGTTAGAACTACATTTAGGACAAGTTACATTTTTATACTTCTGTTGAATTATCTCTTTGGATTTCATCTTAGCGGGTGGAATCTGGGACTCTTCGGAGTCCCTGTATATTATTAACTAATAATATATCAGTTAAGTATATTAGCTATTTAAACTTTTCTATAGTAGAGAATATACTAAATATTTATATACTAATTAATCATATATCTATTGATGGCGAGAGTAAAAATAGAAGTTGAAGGTTTCCAATGTGAGAGATGTGGGCATAAATGGGTTCCTCGTGGAAGTGATGAAGAACCTGCTGTTTGCCCAAAATGTAAAAGCCCATATTGGAATAAACCAAGAAAACGAAAAATAAAGAAACATTAATTTTTTTGAGCTAAATAACTCCCTTTAACGTTACAATGTAGAGTGATAGGAGGATATTTAAATAAGTTATTATTAAAGTTATTATAATGTATGAGTAATAGAAAATGTTGATAAATAAAAAAGAGGAATATATGAAATGCATTATTTTTGGATTTTTGTTAATAGTTCTTATATCTCCAGTGAATGCACAACAGGCTACAACAATTGATCCTGGAGTAACCCCAGATAGTTTTCTTTGGGGCTTGGACAAAGCATTTGATCAGATAACTTTACTTCTTACAACCGGTGATGTTGATAAAGCAAAAAAAGGATTAGAGATTGCAGAAGAGAGATTAGCAGAAATTAGAGAAATGATTAAAGAAAACAAATTAGAAGAAGTAGAAAAAGCTCAAGAAGCTCATGGAAAAACTCTTTTAAAAGTAAAAGAAAAAGTAAAAGAAGTAGAAGATGATGATTCATTACGAAAAATAGAAAAGGTTATTGAAATAGAAAAAGAGTTAGAAAAACATGACGATGATGTAGAACAAACTTTTGGAGAATTAAAAGTAAAAATTGAAATTAAAGGAGAGATCACTCAAGAACAAAAGGATTTGATTGATTCTATTTTAAATAGTTTGAAAGGTCAAGTTGGAGAAGTTGAAATAGAAATCAAAAATAAGAAAAACAAAATTAAGATTGAAATTGAACAAGAAACAGGCAAGTCAGATGAAGAAGTTGAAATAGAGATTGGGGACATAGAAGAAGAAAAAGGAATTAAAAAGCAAGAAAAGGCCTTAGAAGCAATTGAGGACGCAGAAAAAGAACTTAATAAACTTTTAGAAGGAGATGAGGAGGAAAACATGACTATATCTCAAGAGTTAATAGATAATTTTAATTCGTTATTTGACCAGGCAAAAGAGCAGTTTGCTCAAAATAATTATGTAGAAGCGAGAAGATTGGCAAAACAAGCAGAAGAACTATTAGATGATGAAAAAGAGGAAAATGAGATTGGAATTAAGATTGAAGAGGGAAAAGCAGAAGTAGATGTTAGGATTGGGGATTCAAAATGGGAGTTTGAACTAGAAACAACAGATTTAGACAATATAATTAATGAAATTGCCACTAGAACCGGTCTAAGCTCCGAAGAAGTTAATGCTATTATGAACGTTGAGATAGAAGAAGAGGATGAAGAAGAACAAGAAGCAGAGAATGATCAGTCAGAAGATAAGAACAATGAAGATGATGAATCCGAAGATGATGAAGAATGATTGGGTTTTGCTTTTAAATTAATTATTAATCTTTTTAAGAACAATTTCTTAACTTTAGAGAATTCCCTTTAATGTTACAACGTATACCAAACCAAATCTTTAAAAACAAACTTTTTCACTAATATTCATGATAATCCCAATGAGATGTTTTGCATGTGGAAAACCGATTGCCCAGCTCTGGGAAGAATACAAGAGAAGAACAGAAGCAGGAGAAGAAGCAGGCAGAGTCTTAGATGATTTAGGTTTGAAAAGGTATTGTTGCAGAGCAGCATTCTTAGGACAAGCAGATATGCTTCCAGAAATATCCAAGTTTAAGAAATCTTAAAATGGTTAATCCTCACGACCCTATCCAAGGGGAGAATACAAAAGATTATCTGTTATATACAAAAAAGGAGTACCTCCGTTAATTTGAGCGAACCCTCTCTCAAACCAAATCACTATCCTGAATATCTCGCAGTTCACAGATATATAGATAGGGTGGCGAAAAGCAAGGCTTAAAGAACATATATGCTAGCCGGACTGTGGGATACAATAAAAAGAATCAATGAATCGATTTAAATCTCAAATTTATTTTTAACAATTAAAATAAGGAATAAATGAAAGGACTCAATGCAGAGCTCTGTCCAAATATTATAAATATTCCAACGAGCAAAATCATCACTATTATCGGAGTTAACCACCACTTTTTTCTGACTCTTAAATAGCTCCAGAATTCTCCCACCAACCCTTTATTTGACTCATCCATCACATCCAACATTACAGATTTATTTAAATTTTTCTAATCATTAGTATATTTTTCACTATCCCATGCATGTTGAAGATTGTTGTCTCGTTTCACAATAAATTTGTCTATCACCAAATAATCTATTCCTGTACCCATCATACATTTATAAGCATCATAAGGCGTGCACACAATCGGCTCACCTCTTATATTAAAAGATGTATTGATAAGGATAGGAATCCCTGATTTTTTGCCAAACGCTTTTATTAAATCATAATATTGACGATTTTGATTACGCCTTATAGTTTGTAATCGGCCCGAGCCATCTACATGAGTCACAGAAGGGATTTTATTTCTCCACTTCTCTTTTATGGAATAGACCATAAGCATATAATCCACAGGTTCTGGTAAAGGATCGTCACAATCAAAATAAACTTTTGCATCTTCAGCACAAACTACAGGAGCAAATGGGCGGAATTTTTCTCTATGTTTTACTTTAGCATTAAGGATTTCCTGCATTTTTGGATTAAGTGGATTAGAAAGGATGCTCCTTGCACCTAATGCTCTTGGACCCCATTCCATGCCTTTTTGGAACCAACCAATTACTTTATCTTCGAAAAGTAAACTTGACGTTTTTTCAATCAAATCTTTTTCATCCTTGAAGGTATCATACCTAATACTATTCTTATCTAGAAAAGATTTTACTTCGTCCGTAGAAAAACTAGGGCCAAGATAGGCATTATCAAACTTGTAACTTCTTTTATGTCTTAGTAATGTATGATAAATATAGGATGCTACTCCAATACTAGTTCCACCATCCGATGCGTTTGGCTGGATCCATATTTTCTCAAAGGGTGTGTTTCTCAAAATTTTTCCGTTATAAACGCTATTAAGTGCGACACCACCTGCAATTACGAGATCATCCATCTTTGTCTCAGAATGAATATGTTTCAATATTTTTGTTATTACCTCTTCCGTAATCATCTGAAGAGCTGCCGCAATATCTTTATGCCTCTGCGTCATGTCTACTCCTCTCTTCTCCACAGGACCACCCAAAAGATTACATAATTTTTGGGAAGGCATCCTGTCTTTATAATGGTAGACAAAATAGCTCATATCCAACCTATAACTTCCATCTTGCTTGATGTCTATAACTTGCTTTAGTTTGTCATAATAAGGGTTGGTTTTTCTGTCCATATTTCCATAAGGGCTTAATCCCATTACTTTGTATTCAGAATTATTAACACTAAATCCAAGATAAGCAGTGATAGTAGAATACAGCAAGCCAAGAGAGTGAGGGAACTTAATCTCTTTGATTAAATTTATTTCATTTTCCTTTCCAAATCCATACGCTGTTGTAGTCCATTCACCAACCCCATCAACCGTAAGGATAGCAGCTTCCTTAAAGGGACTCACAAGAAAAGTGCTGGCAGCGTGAGCTAAATGGTGCTCAATAAAAAGAATTGGTTTTTTACAATTAAGTTTTTTCTTAAACATTTTAACCACTCTTAACTTTTCACTAAACCAGGAAGGCAACGCAGAAACGAATGTTTTATAACTCTTTGGAAAAGAATCTATATGTTGATACAGGATTCTTTCGAATTTTAGAAACGGTTTTTCATAAAATCCAATATAGTCCACATCATTTATATTAATACTTTGGCTACCTAAACAGTATTTTATTGCGTTCACAGGAAAAGAGGCATCATGTTTCTTTCTTGTGAATCTCTCTTCCTCCGCTGCAGCAACCACCACCTCATCTTTTAAAAGTGCAGCAGAGGCATCATGATAAAAACAACTTACACCCAAGACATACTTGCTTCCCATATTAAAACTGTCGATAATACTCCCTTATTTGTTTTTTTCCTAAGCTTAAATCAGACCAGTAGCTTTTTCCAGATTCATCTAAATCTTTCTCTAAAAATTTTTTTCCTCCAATCTTTGCCACAATAGAGGTAACTCCGACCCCTGCAAAGTAAACTACACTCAATAGTGCTGAGTTTACAACAACCCCAATGTTTTCACCAAAACTCTTCTGTCCAACCATGAATCCTTTCTGCTTAATCTAAATAGAACATCGTTTGCACCAGCCATGACAACAATTAAATCAGGCTCATAATAGTCTGGGAGATACTTTAGTTCAAGAATATTGTTTCTTATACCATGTCCACTTTTACCAATGTTCATTGTAATCACTCTTCTACCATCTTTAGTTTCATCAAGCTCATTCATAAGTAAGCGAGGCCATGATTCTTCATCGTCTAAGTATAAACATTCTACGGTACTACCGCCAACAGCCAATATCCTATATTCACCCTTATGTTTTTCGAATTCAACTCCCCTATAACCTAAATTGTTAATTGTAAAAACTGAATCCCCACTTATCCCCGTGAAATATTCCAGGGTCAGGAGAGAAGACATACTTCAGACCAGGAGACCAAACATAAGAATAATCCACCTTAGACATACCCACATAATTAACTGTCTCAAAGATACCAAGCCCAATTATGACGGTTACAGAGATAATTAAAAAATATATCAGCCCATTCTTAACAATTTGCTTAGCCCTCATCTCTCTAAATAAGAAAAAAGGCATTTTAAAATTTATCGCAATCTCCACTTATTTTTATATCCACATTTACACTCAACAATCTTATATCCTTTGTCAATTCTAACCTTTCCATCTCTTAAATCAGAAAAGCATTTCTTACAAAATCTTTTCTTTTTATCTCCTAGTTTTATCTTAAATTTCATCCCAAGTCTCTTGATTTTCTTAGCTTCTTCTGGCTTGAATCTTTCCCTTTCAAAGAACTCATCAATTTTTTCTTTCGCCCCGCTCTTTGATAATTTTTTCATAAATATCCCAGGAAAACACATTATATAAAATTAAAGAAGACAGCATCCGTGTTTCGCCTCTGGTCGGAGACTAACGCACAAGACGTGACAGGCTTAACTTCTGTGTTCGGAAAGGGAACAGGTGTTTCCCAATCACTATGGCCGTCTTCAATAATTCCTGCGAAAAGTTATTTAAAAAGCTTTCTATGCCCTTGTATTATTAAGTTAGAGAGATTTAGAAAGTCGTCATTTTGAATTTATGGGTTAAGCTATTTACGCCAATAATTTATTTCACTTTTTTTAGCTTTTCTTTTAGTGTCTTTTCTAAAAAGAAGATATCTCAATATTATAATAGGCCAATGGACATTTATCCGAAGAAGTAACTTAAAAGACATTGGCAAAGCTTTAAAATACATTTGTTAGTGTTTTATTTATGCGGGGATGCCGGAGCGGTCAAACGGGATGGACTCAAGATCCATTGGCTTAGTGCCTACGAAGGTTCGAATCCTTCTCCCCGCATGATTCGAACAGATAGTTCGAATACTTAAACTCGCAAGAGTTTCAGTTACCGGGGAACGAAGTTCAACGAGTACCTTCTCCCCGCATGCATGGCCTCGTAGCTCAGCTTGGATTAGAGCACTTCCCTCCTAACCGGAAAGATGTAAATCTTTACGGGCTGGCGATTGAATCGCAATCGAGAGAGGAAGGGGTCGCAGGTTCGAATCCTGTCGAGGCCGTTCGTAACATTTAAAACACTACTTTTAATAGGTAATTTATGCGTGGGTAGTATAGTGGTTAGTATGTCGCCCTTCCAAGGCGACGGCCCGGGTTCGAGTCCCGGCCCGCGCATCGTTCATTTTTTAAACCCAACCTACCAGGTAGATAAATGACAGAACAAGGAAAAACATGGCATGATAAACATTATAAAAAATTATTAATTCTATCTGCTGTAGCATTGTTACTATCTATAATCTATCTAGGCTATTTTATTTCAGTAAACGGAGACATAATTTACAAAGATGTCTCGTTAACAGGAGGGACAACAATCACAGTATTCGATGAAAATACAGACATTAATGAGTTAGAAGTAGCCCTCTCCTTGGAATTTCCAGATTTAACAGCAAGAAGCATATCAAATATCAGGACGCAACAACAACAAGGCTTTTTTGTTGAAACTTCTGCTGAACCAGGCGAGATTAAACCAGCACTCGAGAATTTTTTAGGGTATGAGCTAGATTCTGAAAACTCATCTACAGAATTTACTGGTTCAACAATTAGTAAGGGGTTTTATGAACAATTAAAAATAGCAATCATGCTTGCGTTCATATTTATGGCCCTGGTTGTATTTATCATATTCAGAACCCCTGTGCCAAGTTTGGCAGTAATAATTTCAGCATTCGCAGATATTGCAATGACAATCGCCTTCGTAGATATTCTAGGCTTGACCTTATCTAGTGGGGGGATAGTTGCAATTTTAATGCTTATTGGATACTCTGTAGATACAGATATACTTCTAACAACAAGAATCTTGAAGAAGAAAGGGGAATCCCTAAACAAGCGAATGGTAGGCGCATTCAAAACAGGAATGACAATGACTCTTACATCTATAATAGCAGTAACAATTGCATTAGTAATCATTTATAGTTTCTCAGATGTATTAAGACAAATTTTCACAATTCTTCTCATAGGACTAGGTTTTGACTTGTTCAACACGTGGATAACAAATGCTTCAATATTAAAATGGTACGCGGAGGCTAAAGGAATAAGATGAAAGTAGGATGGAGGTTCTGGATTTTAATAGTTATTCTCGGTCTATCTGTTTTAGCCATAGGTCTAAACTTTCAGTCAGGGGTAATTATCCAGTCTGTCAATCCAGATTCGTTAGCATATGAGCAAGGCATTTCCCCAGGGGAAATAATCAAAGAAGTCAATAATAAAAAAATTAATTCTCTCGAAGACTATACCAACTCTATGAATTCTTTATTCCCCACAAATGAAGAAATCAGAGTGGATTTCCTTACGGACAAATCTAATTACATCTTATTCACAAATGAAACTCCTAATATCATAGTAAGAGATATCCCTTCAACAAACATTCAAACAGGTCTCGATATCAGGGGAGGTTCCAGAGCATTAGTTGAGCCAGAGCAAAAATTAACCGATACAGAATTCCAGGATCTTATCCAGGTAAGCCAAAACAGATTCAATGTATTTGGAATTTCCGATGTGAAAATTAGATCCGTAACAGATTTATCCGGAAATCAATTTATGTTGGTAGAGGTAGCAGGGGCAACTCCAACTGACCTAGAAGATTTAGTTGCAAAACAAGGCAAATTTGAAGCAAAGATAGCAAATAAAACGGTATTTATTGGAGGGGAAAGAGATATTGTAGATGTTTGCAGGAATGATGCAACATGTGCGGCCATAACACAATGTCTTCCAATAGACTCTGGGTATGCATGTAATTTCCAGTTTACAATTTTCTTAAGTGCAGAAGCCGCGAATAGACATGCAGACATAACCTCTCAAATTCCAGTAGACCCATCATCCAATGGGCAATATCTAGCAGAAGATCTTACATTATATTTAGATGATATCAAAGTAGATAGTTTGAGAATTAGTTCAGGATTAAAAGGTCGGGAAACTACTCAAATATCCATACAAGGTTCCGGAACAGGAGCAACACAAGAAGATGCATTTTTGGATGCTCAATTGTCCATGAATCATCTACAAACAGTTCTTATCACAGGGAGCCTTCCATTCAAGCTAGAAATAGTAAAACTTGATACAATTTCACCCATCTTAGGAAACCAATTTGTTTATCTTATTCTTTTAGCAGGAGTTTCTGCAATTTTAGCAGTAGGAATATTGATATTTATTAGATATAGGACGTTTAAGTCCTCATTAGCACTTTTATTCACTTCATTCTCAGAGTTAGTAATAATTTTAGGAGTGGCAGCATTCATCAAATGGAACCTTGATCTGCCATCTATTGCAGGAATATTGGCTACAATAGGCACGGGAGTAGATCAACAGATAGTCATCTTAGACGAAGCACAAACAGGCAAGGAAACCTCAATAAAAGAAAGAATGAAAAGAGCCCTGTTTGTTGTTATGACTGCATATTTAACATCTCTTGTTGCACTCCTTCCACTTTATTGGGCTGGTGCAGGATTATTCAAAGGCTTCGCAATAACTTCCATAATCGGAATAACAGCAGGAGTATTCATAACACGTCCAGCATTCGCAGAAATGATAAAGAGGATATCAAGTTAAGATGCTACCAAGGTGGCATATAGTATTCGGTTTTCTATTTACAGCAGTGGTTTGGTTAGCAAGCCCAGATCTAAATATTATATATGTCTTAACGTTATTCTTTTCGACTTTCTTAATAGATGTGGACCATTATGTAATTTTTGTAAAAAGAAATAAGAACTATTCTTTGAATAAGGCGTTTAATTATTTTCTGAAATTAAAAAAGAAAGGAGACAGAAAAAAAGACTCTATTTTCATTTTCCATACAGTTGAATTCCACATACTAGTTGCATTACTTTCATTCTTCCACATAATTTTCCTATTTGTTTTTATAGGAATGGTCTTTCATTCATTGCTTGACATTTTCACAATGATTAAAGAAAAAAGTCTGCAGAACAGAGAATTCTTTCTGATTTCATGGATAGCAAGAAATAGGAATTAATCCAACTTACCAGAGAGATATTTCAAATCAGACTCAACCATTAATTCAACAAGTTGATTGAATCTTATTTTAGGGCTCCAACCCAGTTCTTGTCTAGCCTTTGTAGAATTTCCAACAAGATATTCAACTTCTGCCGGTCTAAAGTAATCTGGGTTGATTTCAACCAGAATTTTCCCTGTATCAACATCTATGCCCTTTTCTTCCAATCCTGAATCTTCCCATCTAATCGTTATGCCCACACACTTAAACGATTCTTCAACAAATTCCCTAACGCTATGAGATTCACCTGTAGAGATGACATAGTCATCAGGATTTTCTCTTTGTAACATCATCCACATTGCCTTAACGTAATCTCTTGCATGGCCCCAGTCCCTTTTAGCATCCAAGTTTCCCAAATAAATCTTTTCAGCCTTGCCTAATTTTATTCCTGCAACCCCCAAAGTAATTTTTCTAGTAACGAAGTTCTCCCCCCTTCTTTCAGATTCGTGATTAAACAATATGCCATTACAGGCGAACATATTATATGCTTCTCTGTAATTTTTCACAATCCAGTGAGCATATAATTTAGCCACGCCATATGGGCTACGTGGATGGAAAGGGGTATTTTCTGTTTGAGGAAATTCTTTCGCTTTTCCGAATAACTCACTAGTAGATGCTTGATAGAACTTGGTGTCACTTAATCCAAGTTTTCTTACAGCTTCCAATATTTTCAAAACACCGATTGCATCTGAACTTGCAGTATATTCAGGGATATCAAATGAGACCCCTACATGGCTTTGCGCAGCCAAGTTGTAAATTTCATCAGGCTTAACCTCTGCAATAAGTTTCACAAGACTACTGGTATCAGTCATATCCCCATAATGCAAGGTAAAATTGACATGTCTTTTTTTAGAAGTGCTATAAATGTCTTTTAATCTATCTCTGTTAAACGAGCTAGTCCTCCTAACTAAGCCATGGACTTCGTAACCTTTATCCAAAAGAAACTCTGCTAAGTAAGAGCCATCTTGACCAGTAACTCCAGTTATAATTGCCTTCTTTACACTTTTCTGATTTATCTTATTTTCTTGATATATACCAGAATCTTTGTGAATCTCTTTTCGTTTCATTAGGTTTTGAAGTTGTTTTATTTCAGCTTCATCAAGCTCATGATTATTTGGGAAATAAAAACCAAATGAATGTATTCTTTCCGCATTGGGACAAGAGTAATTAAGCCCATTTTCTTCCAGATACTTTTTAAAGAAAGGTTGATTCACCATTGACCCACTAACAACAGGTCTAATTTCAACACTACCTTCAAAATCTTTTTTATATTCCTCGAAAGTCTGTTTATTGTTAAAAACAAGAGGGTACGCAAAGTTTGAAATGAAACTCATATGATTAAAATTAGTTTTCGCAATGTAAGGATTTTCTAAGGCAGTTTGTTGAAATTTCAAAAAGTTTTGATTTCTTTTTGCCACAATTTCCCGAATATAATTAAGCTGTTCAAGTCCGATGAATCCTGTTATCTCGGTCGGCCTTAAATTATAGCCCGGGCAATAGAAAGAATATTTATTGAAGAAATCGTCAATCCCATATTCTCTTCTTAATTTCTCCGCAGTTTCAGGGGCCAAATCTCTGCTCCATCCGTGAGTTCTTACCATTTTTAACATTCTATAAACCTCTTCATCATCAGTGCAAACAGCTCCCCCTTCTATAGTAGACATGTGATGGCCGACAAAAAATGAGAAAGTACTAGCAATTCCAAAATTGCCCAATTTCTTTTCTTTAAACTCGCTGCCCAGGGATTCACAATTGTCTTCGATAAGAGTTATTCCCCTTTCATCGCAAATTTCTTTTATTTTATCAATATCTCCACAAAATCCAAGCAAATTGGTTAAGAAAAGTGCTTTGAGATTATCTCTTTCCAAGGCAGAGTTCAAATTATATGAATTAACGTTCAAGTTCTCAAGAGAAACGTCAATTGGAATGGGTTTCAGCCCCAGCTGTATCAACGGTGCAACATTCGTAGACCAAGTTAACGCAGAAAAACCAACCTTATCATCTTTTTTAAGAATTTTTAAATTTAAAAGTGATTGTATTATCGCAAGATTGGCGGAACTACCACTATTAAACAGCACAGAATATTTCCTTCCTTGATATTTAGCAAATTCTTCCTCAAACTGTCTGCATTTATCGCCCATGCTAAGTTTATTTGTTTTTGTAATGAACCCACATAACTTTCTTTTTGTTTCCTCCTCATTATGGAATGTCGATTTAACAAGTTTAATAGGGTTATTCTCTAAAGCTTTCTTATAATAATCTATTGTGAATCTTAAACCTTCATCAATAGAAACCCTAGGAAACCAGCCGAGTTCACGTTTCGTTTTTTCGATGTCTAAAACAATCTCATTAGGTATTTCAGATTTGACACTCAAATAACTAATTTCTGCATCAACAAATCCCTTAATTTTTCTTGCTATCTCTTCTACAGATATTCCAATCCCAGTCCCCAGGTTTAAGGTACCAGAATAATCTATATCAAATGAGGCAATTATCGCGTCAACCACGTCATCTACATATATATAGTCGCGGACAGGATTTTTGTCAAAAATCTCCATTTTTCCTGTTTTTAAAGCTGAGGTAATGACCTGGGGGATTAAAGTTGGAAATTCTTCATTCTTCCATTGTTGACCAGGCCCATAACAATTCGAAAGTCTAAATGTCACAACTGGCAAACCTTTCTCTTTTAGCAATTCGATTTCACTCTCTGCCTTATATTTGGAAATGCCATAAATGCTCCTTTCAGGATCTAAAGGACTATTTTCATTTATGGGCATGGTTGAATCCTTATAAACAGCCACACTCGACATAAAAATGGCCTTTTTGATTTGTTTTTCAAGTAGCTTTGTAAAAAGCCTTTTTGTTACCCTATAGTTCAATTCCATCACCTCATCGTCTCGATTTTTGGATCTTCCAGGGCTACTAAAAGCAGCTAAATGCACGGCATAATCGATTTTCAAACTATCCAAAAATGAGAAGTCGACATTCTTTAAATCAACTATAATATTTTCCACCCCTTCAATCTTCTCTCTCCCAAGATTGATGACATGATATCCTTCAGAAACAAGCCTTTGGACAAGTCTCTTTCCTATAAATCCAGTACCCCCCGTAACGAGCACCTTTTTTTGTACTCTATTCATATGTTTCTGCCACCGAAATCCTTTTTAATCTTTTATATACTTTACTATAAAATGGAACAAAAGAAAATACAATTATATCCCTTTATAGAAGATTTACACACAATCCATAAAACTCTGGTGACAAACCCTCCAAACGGCTACAAATTTGTCGGGACGAGAACAAGCAAATTATACAACCTTAGGAAAAAAATAAGTGGCTCCAAGGCGATTAGAATGATTTATCACAAATTCTTAAGAGTGTTTAAGACAACCCGGCTAATAGAAGCAACTCAAAAATCAGAAGTTTTGGACGATGTTGAGGTGATATTTTCCCAAGGCTTGCTTCCAAATTCAACAAAACCTTGGGTGCTTTATATGTTTGACCATCCCGCTTGTCTTGCTGGAAATAGTTATGAATTATTCCTAAAAAACAAGCAAAGAATTGCTAAGGTTCTTCTGTCTCCAGAATGTAAAAAAATAATCTGCACTAATCAAGCCCATATTCCATTCCTAAAAAAACATTTTTCAAAAAAAATAACAGACAAGGTGGAAATTGTTGAGTTGGCGGTAAAACCTGAAAATGTCAATAAGGTTTATAACAAAAAGAAAATCAGAATCCTTTTTATGGGCTCAATAAATATTCCCCAGGATTTTTTTATCAAGGGGGGGTTGGAAGTAATAAAGGTATTTAAAAAACTCTCTAAGAGAAAGGATGTTGATTTAATAATTAGGTGTCACCTTCCAGAATCGATAAAAAAAGAATTGGAAGGAACATCCAACCTAAAAGTTATCGATAAGAAAATCCCATACAGGGATATAGTGGAATTATATAAAACTACAGACATTCTATTCATGCCTGGTCATAATTATTCAGTTTCTTCCTTTCTGGAAGCTATGTCGTATGGTATTCCAATAGTTGCACTGGACACATATGCAGTGGGGGATTTCGTGGAAAACGGAACCACGGGGTTGGTAATTAAAAGATCCGAAAAAATTAAAGGCTATAATAATCCAGGATATCCTACTTTTATAAGAAAAGATGAGTTTATGAAAGAGGTACTAAATTTGGACGATCCAAGCTTAATAGACAGACTCACGAGGGCGCTAGAAAATCTAATCAAAAATCCTTCAAAGATAAAAAAAATGGGCTTGAATGCAAGGAAAAAATTTGAAAAAAACCACACTATAAAGGAAAGGAATATGAAACTAAAAAAAATTTTTGATGATATAATACAGGCATAATCATAAAAAGACATTACTTCTTAATCATCCATGAATAGATCTGAAAAAAAAACTCTTGATACTTCGCTTAAATTAATTGTAAAATCTTCAATAATTGTATTTTTTGGGGTTGTATTATCAAAAATATTCACTTATGTTTATAGGATTATAGTTGCCAGATATTTCGGAGCAGAGGTTTACGGACTTCTTTCCCTGTCTTTGATGGTTGTTGGATGGTTTGGGGCAATAGCAACCATGGGCCTGACGCAGGGAATGTTAAGATTCACGCCCCTGTATCGAGGACAAAACAGGCCGGAAAAAATAAGATATATATTTAAATTTTCTTCATATTTTCTGATTTTTACAGGGATAACATCATCCGTAATTTTGTTTTTCTTAGCAGAACCAATATCTCTAACCCTCTTTCATAACCCTTCATTAACGATATTTCTTAAAATATTTAGTCTTATGATTCCTTTCTCACTTCTTTCCAACATATTTCTATCCACGATCCAGGCTTTTGAAAAAGTCGCTTGGTATTCTTTTTTACAAAATATATTCCAAAACATTTTTAAAGTAATTGCAGTCCTTGCCCTAATATTCCTTGGAATTGGTTCAACATCGGTACCTCTTTCGTATCTTCTAACAATAATTACCTTATTCATTTTTTCATATTTCGTTTGCGTAAAACAGATTCCAGTCATACTTGGAAAAATCCCTGATAATAATGTGAGAACAAAGAAAGACCTAATTTCATACTCCTGGCCTGTAATGTTTTATTCTATAATTTCTTCAGTTTATCTGTGGATAGATACTTTATTCATAGGAATCTTCCAGGATGCGACATGGGTGGGGTTCTATAACGCAGCCATGCCCATAGCCTTCTTATTAACATTTGCGCCCCAACTATTCTTTCAAATGTTTTTCCCAATAATAACAAAAGAGTATGGAAAACGAGAAACAGGTGTTGTGAAAGGACTAAGTAAACAAGTCAACAAATGGATTCTAATCTTAAACATACCTATTTTTTCAATAATAATCCTATTTCCTGGTGCACTAATAAACATACTTTTTGGGCCAGAATTTCTACCTGCTGAAAATGCCCTAAGGATTTTATCATTAGGTTTGTTAGTTTATTCAATGTCAACTATATCAAACAACCTTCTTTCTATGGCTGGCAAATCCAGACTACTTTTGATTAACACAATTATAACCGGAGCAATAAATACAATATTAAATATCATATTGATTCCAAAATATGGGATAACTGGGGCGGCTGTTGCCACATCAATTACCTATGTATTTTTAGGAATACTTTTGATTTCAGAGGCCAAACATTATATCAAAATAATTCCTATAAAAAGGAGTTTTCCAGCAATAGTTATTATTTCCTTGATTCCAATAGGTCTCCTTCTATTGGCTAGAAGCTTCGTTGATATAAATGTTTTTTCCTTATTAACACTGGGAATATTTTTTGGCCTAGTTTATCTATTCCTAATTTTTATTCTGGGATTTTTAGATGGAGAAGATTTAATGATTTTATCTGCAATAAAGAACAAGATTTTTAATAAACTTGGCCAGCATTAATTTTTTAAATGGGCTGCTCATCACTTTTTAATGCAAAAAATAGAAAAGTTAAATCTCGGAAGCGGAGATGATATCAGACCTGGTTATGTGAATGTCGACTTTGAAAAGTTTAAGGGTGTTGATAAAATCTGGGATTTAAATAAAATCCCCTATCCTTTCAAAGACAACCAGTTTAACGAAATCATAATGAAAAACCTTTTAGAACACTTAGATGATGCCTATAAGGTCATGCTCGAAATCCACAGAATATCAAAAAAAGGAGCCTTGATTCATATCAGGACACCCCATTTTTCAAGCAACAATGCTTGGGGCGATTTACAACACAAAAGAGGTTTCAATTCAGAAACTTTCAAAAACTCTAACATGTCCGATAAATTCGAAATATTGGCTCAAAGAATAACTTTTCCCCATATAAGGTTTTTTATGAGGTCTCTCGCCAAAATAAATCCTGTTTTTTATGAAAAGCATTTCGCATATATATTTCCAGCCGTAGATTTAGTCACAAAATTGAGAGTTAAAAAATGAAACTAGGCCCCAAACTAAGAAAAAAATCAACAGAATTGCACGAATTTATTAGAAAAGCCTCTGTTTTTATAGATTATTTCCTTTGGTTGCTACTAGATCCTTCGAAGTATACAATAATTAAAACAAATAAAATAAAAAAAATATTGGTCGTTTTAGTAAATCCTGAAATGGGCAATGTGGGTGGCGATTTTTGTGCTCTTGGCGTTGTCAACTATTTTAAGAAAGTTTATCCTTCAGTAAATGTTTCTTTTCTTCTTGATAAGAAAACCAAATCGCATTTTGGAGAAATACCTGGGATAGAAATGATAGAGCACAAGGGAAGAAGAGCTCTTGATATATTAAAGAAAAATGCTCCTGATGCAGCACTTTTTATAAGTCTCGGCCCATTCAAACTTAAGGATTTTTTGTTCGTTAAATACAGGGTGGTTACATTTTATCCAAGCATAAGGGGTTTGTTAGTTTACAAAAACAAATTGCACATTACAAGGAAACCATTTACTCTATGGGGTACGCACATGGTTGAATTCGGATTTAAGATGTTTGAATCATTAGGTTTTAAGTTCCCGAGAAAAGACGTCATAATTTATTATTCTAAAAAAGAAGAAAATAAAGTAGACAACTTTTTGAAAAAGAAACGAATAAAAAAATATATTGTAATGCATCCCGGAGGAAAGCACGTTGTAAAAACTCTAAAGGGGGGAAAATGGCCTCCCCATTTATGGCCGGTAGATAGATATGCAAAGGTAGCAAACCATTTCTCAAAAAAAGGGTATAATATTCTTGTAACTGGAACCAAAGAAGAATCTTATCTTGCGGAAAAAATCCAGGAAAAAACAAAGTCTAAAATTTATGATGTTTGCGGATTATTCTCCATCAGAGAATTGGCTCCATTGTTAAAGAAATCAGAATTGCTGATAGCCACAGACACAAGCATCGTTCATATTGCTTACCAAGTAAAAGCAAAAATAGTTGAGTTATTCGGCCCATCCTATGCAAAAGCAGTGGGTGCATGGCCATTAAATAGCAAGAGGCATAAAATATTGATTGATGGTGGGCCTTGTGCAAGGAGCATGAGGAAAATTTTTTGTCCAGAAAATATAGTTTGTCTTGACAGGATATCTGTCAGGGAGGTAATAGATTCTTCTGAAAAGTTGTTAGACATATCCTTTAAAAAAACTTCATTTTTAGAGTAGATGGGGGAAGCTCAGAAAAAAGCCGTCCAAGAAACGAGCAAGGAACTGGACACATAACACGGAGCATAACTCTCGCAAGACATCTAAGGAAATTAGGCCATAATGTAAGATTTGTAATGAAGAACCTTCCTGGAATTAATATTGTCAAAAGAAATGGATTTGAAGTTACCAAAATTTCAGAAAAGGAAGAAATGGATGAATTTTCCAGGCTTTTATCAACAATAGACGAGCCAATTGCAATTATAGATAAATTATCACTAAGTAAACAATACGTGAAAAAAATTAAGCACCTGTGTAAAAAGATAATTACTATCGGCAGATAATTACTATTGACAATCTAGGAGAAGGGGCAAGACAGGCAGATCTAAATATTTATCCTCTTTATACAATACCAAAAAGATTAGCCCATAATTCTTTTGGAGTCCCAGAATATGTTTTATTTGAGGATTCCTTATACAGGTATAACAAAAAAAATAAATTCATTAGAAAAAAACCAAAAGAAATTTTAGTTACATTAGGGGGCACAGATCCCTCTAAAACCACTCTCAAGGTAATCGAAGCGTTAAAAGATTTAAAAGAATTTAATGAGATACATTTAGTGGTCAAACTACATCCTGCAGAGTTAGATGCTGAACTATATAAAAAACTTGCAGAACAAGAAAATATATCTACAACCATCTTGGATGGGAAACAAGACACATTTGAGGCAATCGCATCTTCTGATTTCTTTTCTACAATGACCTCGACAGTGGCATTAGAGGCAATGATGTTCAACAAACCTGTATTCATATTTAATTTTGCCAATTATGGGGGAGCGAATGATTGGGTGAAAGAAAAAGCAGTCACATACATCACAAACCGGGAATCTGGAAAAAAAGAGATTAAAAGAGTACTCTCTGATAAAAGATATTTAGATGATTTGCTAAAAAGAGAGAAAAACTTTCTTAAAAAACACTATTATAAAATAGATGGAAAGGCTACTGAAAGATTGTATGAATTAATCAAAAACAATATAAACCAGCCAAAATAGAAATTCAATGGGTAATTTAAAGAAAGACATGAAGGAATTCTATTCAAGTTCCAAGCCATATCTAAACCAGCTGAAAAGGCACAATCTCTCTGTTTATGGAAAATATCTGGACAAAATAAGGAGGCATATTTCCCCAGGATCCAAAATTCTTGATATCGGCTCAGGAGCTGGCCAAGTAGCAAACTTTCTAGCAGACAAGGGCTACGATGTAACGGGAATAGATATTTCTCCTTTGTTTATCAAGGAGTCTAAGAAGGGTAAGGCTCAATTTAAAGTGATGGACTCAACATCTCTTAAATTTAAAGATAATGAATTTGATGCAGTAATAAGTGCTGAAACTATAGAGCATGTTCTCGAACCTTGGAAAATGCTTGATGAGGCAGCCAGAGTGATCAAGCAGAAGGGGATTTTAATTCTAAGATACCCAAATAACCAAAATAAGTTAAAACAATTCAAAACAAGACTTTCCAAAAAGCCTTTATTTGAGATAACCCTCCCAAACTTATCAAAAGACATCTTCGGAGAGGATGAGGACCTTTGTCATAAGGCTTCCACAGCAGACATCTCCTTGTATCTAAAAAAGAAAGGGTTCAAAATTCTAGAATCCAAGCCATTTTTCTGGAGGGCTGGGCAGATAGTAGCAAGAAAACAATAAACGTTTTAAATACCCTGATATTGGGATTTTTATGAATATTATGTTCCAAGTAGGTTCCTGGCACTATGATAAGGGAGGCACAGACTTATTTGTCAAAACAATCTCATATTGGCTAGCCAATAAAGGCCATAAAGTGATAGTCCTAGCCCATAGACTAGAAGAAGAGGATTGCCATAGTGAAGATATTAAACACAACAAGGGGATAATAAAAGTGAGATATACGCCAAAACAAAAAAAGGGCCTAAGATTTAATCCAGCCGTTTACCTCTACAGACTTCTAATTACAAGCAGGTATTTGTTTAAAATAGCCAAAAAAGAAAAAGCAGAAGTGATAGTCGTTGGAGAGCCTGAACTGCTTGCTACTCTTCCTCTAAAGTTAACAAATACAAAAATTGTATGTAGGGGGGGAGCTTTAATGTATGAGACAATGAAAAGGGAAATTTACAAAGAAAAAGGCCCCGGACTAAGTTCTAGCATCTTTATTAGCCTAATGAAAATTTATAACAATTTAACATTAAAGATTCCTGACGTAATGGTTCCTGTAAATGCCTCAGAATATCAATTTCTAAACAAAAAGAAATCCAGCAAAGCAAAAATACAAACAATACCCCATGGAATTAAGACCAATTTATTCAAACCCTCAGGAAAAAGAAAAAATAAGAAAATTGTTGTAGGTTATGTTGGAAGGCTTGCCCCAATAAAATACCCTGAAAGAGCACTTTCCTTATTTAATCAAGCGTCCAAGAATCAAAAGACAGAATTCCACTGGGTTGGTCCTCTAGACCCCTCATTAGACAAGGACTATTTTAATAAATTGAAAGACAAACTCAACATCAAAAACGCTAAATGGGTTGGTCAGATAAAAAATACAGAGCTTCCAGATTATCTAAATAAGATGGATATATTTTTACAAGTTGAACAACAAACTAATGTATCCAGGTCTACAACGGAAGCAGCAGCCTGCGGGCTTCCAGTAGTTGCACTAAATATAGGAAAAGAGCCATATGGTTTTTTTACAATGTCTGAAGAAAAAGCATTGTCTGAACTTAGGAAACTAATAAAAGATAAAAAGTACAGGAACAAACAATCTAAAATGGCTAGGAAAATAATTTTAGAAAATTATTCAGAGGACAAAACTTACAATTCTTATTTAGAACTATTTAATTCACTCAGGAGGCCAAGATAAAATGCAATGGAAAAGTCTTTGGACTAAGTCAAAAGGTAGCATTTACCAAAGTCCCGCATGGGCAGAAGCTAGAAGAATTTCAGGAGATACCCCTCGATTCCTCGCAATAAAAGAATCTGGTCAATTAAAAGCAGGCTTATTGTATTTTGAACGAACAAAAAATCTCCCACTCATTGGAAAAGTAAAATTTTTATTTTCAGAGGGAAACCCATTATCTTTAACAGAGGAAGGCTATAATGAGATATTAAAAAAATTCAAAAAAGTTTCCAAGAATTTTTTCTATGGGATAAATTATCCACTAGTCTTGTTTCCTCTAAATAAAAAACTGGAAGAGGAAAGATACAAAAAAGTTACAAACCATACCTTAATCTTAAATTTATCCACCTCAGAAGAAGAGTTATGGAAAGGTCTTGAAAAGAAATCTTCTAGATGGGGAGTTAAAACAGCAGAAAAAAATAAACTCGGGTTTGTCCCGGCTTCAAACGAAAAAGAAATATCTGATTTTTATAATATCTATAAAGAAACCGTGAAACAAGGAAGATTTTCCCCAGAAAAAATAGGATTTATCAAGGAAATTACAAAATCGGGAATAGGGAATTTATTCCTAATAAAATCAAATAATATTATTCTTGGAGGAGGGTTAATTTTGTTAGACAAAAATAATAAATACGCAATACTTAACTTAACAGCATCATCAGCAGAAGGGCAAAAGAAACAGGCGATGCCATACCTTTATTGGAATCTAATCTTATATGCTAAATCACAAAACCTGAAATATTTCGATTTTGGCGGATACGATACTCGAGCAACTGAAGGAGATAAACTTTACAACATCAATAAATTCAAGGGAAGGTTCGGTGCAGAGATAAAACCTCAATATATCTATTCAACAGGTTTGAAATACAGTTTCTTAAGGGGTCTTTTGGACAAATCAGCATTCTTTAAAGATATGTATTTTAGGAAAAAATAAAATGAAGAAAATTTTAATGATGGGATTAACACCCCCCGTAGAAGGGGGAAGTGAAAGACACATATACGAGATAAGTTCAAGGATTCCAGAATCTTTTGTGTTTACACAAAAAAATTCAATATGCCAAAATAAGGTAACAGTCCCAATATACAAGAAAAATAATTTTTTTAGAAATATCTTATTCTTGCTAACTTCTTTTGTTTATTCTATTGTTCTATTAATTACGCCCGTAAAAAAATATGATTTAATACACATACACGAAAATCTTTTATATTTTCTAACTCCAATTTTAAAATTACGTTACAAAGTTATAATCACAGTTCACGGAATTTCAGGCTTTAGATTTTTTGACAATAAATTAATTTGGCCGGCATTTAGATATTGTCTATCCCGTGCGAACAAAATAATCTCCGTAAGTGTCGCAGATGTTGATAACTTAAAAAAAGAGATTGAGAATATCAAATACATACCAAATGGTGTAGATTTAGAATTCTATTCAAAAATAAAACCCTTGAAAGTTCAAAAGAAAATCACCTTTATCGGGAGAATTCATAAGCAAAAAGGCACAAGCAATTTACTTAAGGCATTCCAAACGTTTTCAAAAAAATATCCCGGCTATAATCTTCAAATTATTGGAAAAAAGGAAGGCAACCTTTATCATGAATTGAAAACTAAATACAAATCAGATAAAATAATCTGGAAGGGTTTTGTCTCCGATAGGAGAATCTTGTTTAAAGAAGCTTCTTCATCATATCTCTTAGTCTTTCCGTCAATTTGGGAGGCCTTGCCTTGGCCTGCCCTCTTAGAAGGACTGGGCTCTGGAAGACCAGTGATAGCTTCAGATTTACCTGGAATGAGGAAAATATTCAAAGATAATACAAACATAGTATTGGTTAAACCAAGCTCAGTCGAATCCCTAGAAAAAGCATTAATTGCCATGGCAAAATCCCCTAAAAAAGCCAACCAAATCGGGAGAAATGGGAAAAAGACAGCTAAAAAATATGAATGGAGCAAGATAGCACTAGAAGTCCAAAATCTTTATAATACTGTCCTATCTGACAAAAGGGTAAAATGAAAGAACTAAAAAACGAGTGGAAGAAATATTGGGATGATAGGGTTAAATCAGATGGATATTTCTACGGAAAATATGGAGGAAACGCTGATTTCATAATAAAAGCATTGAATATACAAAAAAAGGATATAGTCTTCGATATAGGATGTGCAGTCGGAGCCCACTTAATCGATATAACAAACAAAACAGGCGCTGAATGCTTTGGAATAGACATATCGCCTGTAGCCGTGAAGCTAAACAAAGACAAAAGGATAAAATTAAGCGTAGCAGACATGGAGTCTACAACCTATCCGGATGATTATTTTACTAAAGTGTTCTCACTCGGAGTTTTTGAGCATACTCCCAGATCCTATTCAGTCTTCAAGGAATTAAATAGAATAATGAAAAAAGGAGGACTAGCATTCATTACAGTACCTAATAAATATTCATTTTTTCATATAACTAAAAATATTAAGATGAGGCTTGGAACCTGGGATTTAGGATATGAAAAAAGTTTTACAAAAAGCGAAATAATTTCAATCTTGAATAAAGCAGGATTCAAGCTTAAGGCATACTGGACCATGCCTCACAAGGACCCGGCGAATATTTTTAATCACATGGATAATTTTTTTCATAAATTTAGCAGACAGCATTTCGGTTTCTTCATATATTTAGTAGCAGAAAAAATTTCAGATGCCAAATAAAATAATTTTCAGTGTCGATGTTGAAAAAGATATTAACCAAGACTCTTTCAATGGAGTTTTGATAGGTTTAAAGAATTTTGAAAATATATGTGATAAAAATAATATACGCCCCGTTTTATTTGTGACAGGAGAAGTATTAGAAAAGTTTTCAAAAATATTTAAAAGATTATATAAAAAGGGTTGGGAAATTTCATCTCATGGTTACACACATAAGCGTTTTGACGATCTCTCTAATGCAGAAAAAGAGAAAGAAATCCAGAAAATAGTCAAACTTTATTCCAAATTCAGTTTCAAACTGGAGGGATTCAGGGCCCCCCAGCATAGTATAGATAAAAGAACCCTTGATTTATTAAACAAATATGGATTTAAATATGATTCTTCTTATACACCGTTAAACCTATTCCAATTTTTATTTTTTCCCCAAAAAATAGTCCTGAATATAAGAGGTTTCTTTTCCCCTCTTAACGAATACAAAATAAGGTCAAATTTACGGGAAAAACCTTGCCCATCTCTGCTAATACCTTTTGTTTCATTAACAATGAGAGTTCTTCCAAAACCACTCATAAAATTATATCTAAGAATTCTTAATATATTTTATAAAAAACCAATATTTTATGCCCATTCATGGGATTTTATTGAATTAAAGAATAGCAAGATAGATAGAAAATTCCCCCATAAAAACCTTCTAAATAAAATTGATTATTTGATGAGCTTATCATGAAAACTAAGTTATCTGTAATAATTCCAACATATAATGAAGAAAAAGATATCGGAGAATGTATAGAAAGTCTTCGTAACCAATCTTACAAAAACATAGAAATCATAATAGTGGATGATGGCTCCATAGATAGAACAAAGGAAATTGTTAAATCTTTTAAGAAAGTAAAACTGATTAAAGGGGAACATAAAGGGCCAGGATTCTCAAGAAATTTAGGGGCAAATAAGGCAAAAGGAAAAATTTTGATTTTTGTCGACGCAGATATGACTTTTGATAAAGATTATCTAAAAAATTTAACAAAGCCCATATTAGAGGGAAAATCTTTTGGAACAGAAGAACAATATCAAAAAGCTTCAAATCTTAATAGTGTTTGGAGTAGGTGTTGGGGTGCATACACTGCAGAAAATAGGTTTAAGGGAAATAAGGGAATAGTATTTAGGGCAATATTAAAGAAAAAGTTTGAAGAAATGGGCGGATTCGATTCAAAATATGGTTATGCGGACGATTTGACTTTTTTAATAAAACATGGTATTAAATCCGATGTTGCAAAAGGAGCTTTTTGTTATCACAAAAATCCTGCCAGCCTTAATGAGATATTTAAGCAGAGCAAATGGATTGGTGCATCATTATCCGTTCATTACCCCATCCTAGATAAAAAATTACTAACTATTCCGATATTATCTTGTGCAGTGATTGGATTCATTCCATTGTCTTTCTTAGTTTTCCTAAAAAAGTTGACAAAAGGTAAATTTAAGCCAAGCTCCCCAAAGGATATTGGCATTTTGTTTGCATTTTCTTGCATAAGAGTAGCAGGAACAATAAAAGGGTTGTCTGCAAGACTGATTAAAGATGAGAACTTTAGATAGGTTTTTAACCACATTTATTGCTATTTTTCATGGTAAAAAGGCTAAAAGTACTTGAATTAACCAATTATACTGCAGGAGTTTGCGGAGTTTGGACTAGAGTCCTAGGAGAATCTAAGGAACTGTCTAAGAAATTTAAAGTTAAGGTATTCTCGTCTAATGCAGTGAAGGGGTCAAACAAAATTGCAAAACCTTCTGAAAGAATAGGGCTTATTGAGATTCATAGATTTCCTTTCAAGAAACTCGGGGGCGAAAGTTTCATGTACTGGAATTTCAAAAAGGATTTTCTGGAATATAAGCCAGACATAGTAATGGCTCATTCATATAGGCACCCACATACAAATTTAGCCATAAAATATTCAAAAATTACAGGCTCAAGAGTATTCTTAGTTACCCATGCCCCCTTTTCTCACGATAATATAACTAGGGGCAATATGGCCTCAGTATTGGTAAAATTATATGACTCGCTAATCGCCCCTAAGGTATTAAACAAGTTTAACAAAATAATAACAATAACAAGATGGGAAGAAAGTTTTCTGAGAAAATTAGGACTCGATAAAAACAAAATAGCCTATATCCCTAACGGAATACCTAAAGAATTCTTCAAACAAAAGAAGGCAAGAGAACAAAATAAAATTCTTTTCTTGGGAAGAGTTTCCCCATTAAAATCCCTTCAAACCCTAATAAGAGCAATGTCTTTAATCAAAAATGAGAAAATAAAACTAGAGATTGTAGGACCAGCAGAAAAAGAATATTTAACTTTTCTTAAGGAATTAATATCTAAAAATAATCTCGATAAAAGAGTCTCATTCTCGGAACCTATTTACGACACGAAGAAAAAGATAAAGAAATTAGACTCCGCTAGAATATTTGTCTTACCATCAAAGAGAGAAGGGATGCCCCAGTCACTTATAGAAGCCATGTCTAGGGGGAAGATAGTTATTGCTTCAAATACTCATGGTTCAACAGAAATAATCGAAGATGGTAAAAACGGATTTCTCTTCAAAACAGGAGATGCAAAAAGTCTATCCTCAAAGTTAAATCTCGCAATCCGGTCTAAAAATCAAAGATTAAGACAAAATGCTAAAAAATCTGTGGAAAGATTTGAATGGAACAAGGTAGCAAAAACCATTGTCAGATTAATTAGCTAAATATTTTGTTTCATCTTTCACATTAGCCCAATAAAAGCCTTCTTTTCTCAACATGCAAGCTAGACAAGAACCACAATGCAAGTCATCTATACTAGTATAACAACTAAATGTATCTCTAAAATCAACACCTATTTTTTCCCCAAGTTTAATAATGTCCTCTTTATCTTTTTTTATTAATGGTGCGAGGACATTAATTTTCCCAGAACAGGATTTCTCACCTATCAAGTTAACTTGCTTTACAAACTCATCTGTTGTATCAGGATAACTTTCTTTTCCTTCATTCTTAAATCCAACAAAAACATCATATTTAGTTTTCTTCATTAGTTCACTATCTGCCAACGCAAGGGCATAGGATAAAAAGATCAGATTTCTACAAGGGACATACCATTTCTCACTTTCCTTAGATGTGTCTTTTAAATCTTTCCTACCAAGCATTTTGAATTTTCCACCTTTATTAATTAAGGAATCAGAAATTTCCCCGAGCTCCTTAAGTCTAATCTTAACAAAATCTGCCCCAATTAAATCAGAACAAATTTTTGAGCATTTCAATTCACCCTTAATATTTTTTTGACCATAATCGAAAAAAAGCACCTTAATATTGCAATAGCCTAAAGATTTGACATAATGGGCTGTAACCACACTATCTAACCCCCCTGAACAAAGAACTATGGCATTTTTCATATTTTTTCCAGATTAATAACCTTTATAAGTTTGCTTTTATCTCCCCCCTCATGAAAAAGATGGCAAAAGACCTAAAAGTAGGCCAGATAGTGAATCTAGCAGGTCAAAAACTGAAGATACAGAACATAGAGTTTTCAGAGATTGGAAAACAAGGCAAAAGGAAGTGTAGGCTAGAGTTAACCAATCAGAGGGGTGAAAAAACGGTCCTCATTAGGCCGGAAGATTATCCTTTTGAAGTAGAATGATCCATATTGTAATAACCTCATATAAAGAACCAAAATCAACAGTTCGAGCAATAAATAGATTATTGGAGCAAGAAAATTTAAAAGAAAAATTCAAAATTATTCTAGTCGACCCTTTTCCAGAAGTATGGGATTATGTAAAAAAGCGAATAAGGAGCAAAAAAGTGTCTTTCTTTCTAGACCCTGGAGATGGAAAAGGTTACGCCTTGAATATCCTATTTGAGCAAATTTATTCCAAGAATAAGAACGATATCATTGTTTTAACCGATGGAGATGTTTATGTCTCAAAAAATGCAGTCCTTGAAATTTTGGAGAAATTTAAAGATCCTAAAGTAGGGTGTGTAACTGGAAGACCTATTTCAATAGACTCAAGAAAAACTAAGTATGGCTTATGGAGTAAAATAGCTTTCGCAGGGATAGATAAAGCAAGAAGAAATCTGGCAAGAAAAAAAAGCTTCTTTGAATGCTCCGGATATCTTTTTGCAATAAGGAATGGGGTAATCACAAGCTTCCCATCAAAAACATCCGAAGATAGCATAATCCCCTTTCTTTTCTGGAAAAAGGGATATCAAATAGCATATGCCGATAGAGCAGAAGTTTATGTAAAAAACCCTTCAAATTGGAAAGATTGGTTGAATCAAAAAGTAAGAAATGTAAAAGCCCATGAGAATCTTAATAAAATCGCACCCGATATGCCAAGAACAAAATCCTTATTCAACGAAATTAAAGAAGGGATGTTCTTTGCAATGGTTTACCCTTCAAATTTAAGGGAAATTTACCACACTATCCAATTATATCCTGCAAGATTATACATTTACATCAAAGCATTTATTGAAATGAAAAAAGCAAGTTATTCGGATGGGTGGAGAGAAAATGAAATTCAATCAACAAAACCATTAGATTAGTTTTTTAATTTCTTCTTTCAATTTATCAAGGTCATTAACTATGGTCATGGAAGCAATTAAAATTGAACTAAGATATTCTAAAGCATCTTCGGGAGATTCATCGGTTTTTAGCCCAATAGCAGGAATTTTCTTTGCATATGCATAACCTAACTCCCATGAAGTTCCAGCTCCCACGTGAAGCCCATCTAACATGGCAATCACTAAACCCACTCCCTTAAACCCCTCCTCTATATCTCCTCTGAAAATTCTATCTACATCCTCAATTGATTCCGCAAGACCAACATCCCTATGGGGTAGAAAGGTTTTAACCCCCAGACTCTTGCATAACTTATCTACATCCACAAGTAACTTTTTTTCACTTTCAGTTCCAAGTTTCCCAGCAATATAAGCTTTCATTTTATCCTAGATTAAACATCAATAACCTTTAAAAAATCCTTCCCTTTTCGAAATGCATGGAAATATTAATAATCAAGCTTGGAGCCAAGGGAGATGTAGTAAGAACATTATCAGTATTACCTGCAATAAAGGAAAAATTCCCCAATTCAAAAATCACATGGGTTACCAAAAATTCTTCCTCTAAGATTCTTGAAAACCATCCTTTAATCGATTCTATAAAAACACCTCCATTTTCTACTGAGAAAAAGTTTGACATTTTGTACAATTTTGACATAGAAAAAGAAGCAACGGATGTAGCGAAACAGGTTTCAGCAGAAAAGAAACTTGGTTTCTCAGAAGAATTTGGTTACCCTATTTCATTCAACCAAGGTGCCGAGTATTATCTTAACACTTTATTCGATGATGATTTAAAAAGAGAAAATAAAAAGACTTATCAGGAAATGATGTTTTCCTTGGCAGAATTAGAATTTAAGAAGCAAAAACCCAGGATATATCTAACAGAAAATGAAAAGTCTTATGCTCAGAAATTTTTACAAGACAACAATTTAAATCCCGAGGATTTAGTAGGAATACACATGGGCTCTGGAAAGAGATGGCCTTCAAAGGCCTGGGCCCCGAACAAAATAAAAAATCTTATAATAGAATTAAATAAGATTGGAAAAAATGTGCTTCTTTTTGGTGGGCCTGACGAAATAGACACTCATAAAAAACTTGTAGGGGAATTGAAATCCGAAGGAATAAGGATGTACAAAAATAATCCAAATAACACAGACAGAGAGTTTTTCTCCCTTATTAGTCTTCCATCAACCATTGTTTGCTCAGATTCCTTTGCACTTCACATAGCCCTTTCTTTTGAAAAGCCAACTATTTGTCTTTTTTTCGTAACTTCTCCAGACGAAATAGAAGGCTATGGGATTTTAAAAAAAGTAGTTTCTCCGATGCTTTATGACTATTTCCCAGAAAAAAGTGACCAATATTCAGAAGAGCTTGTAAACAGCATATCTGTTTCAGAAGTCCTTAGTAAATTAAATTAGAAACTAATAAAAAACCTCTTGCCCCTAAAACATAATGGATGATTCCTCAGAAATAATACAAAGTCGAAAAAATAAGGTTATAGCCTGGATTAAAGACCCTTACACCCTAACATTTATTACAATTTTAATTCTCGGAATTGTAATTCGTCTTTATTATTTTTCACTTACAAAATCTCAACCTTTATGGTGGGATGAGGCGGATTATATGGCTTATGCAAAGAATCTCGCCGGATTTCCGGTAGAATGGTCTGTCTCTTCTCAGCACAACACCTTGTTCTACTATATAGTTGCACTTTTGTTTAAATTTGCACTTTCCGAAGTAGCAATCAAATTTATCTTAGAAATATTGCCCTCGATATTAATAATTGCAATAGTTTATTTTATTTCAGTAGAGGCTTATAAAGACAAAAAGATAGCCTTAATTTCTGCTTTTTTAATGGCTACGTTGTGGTCTATCTTATTCAATAGCATGAGGTTTCATTTAGGGATACCTGCCTTGTTCTTTGGCCTACTTGCTATATTAGTCTTTTGGCAAGGATATGAGAAGAAAAAACTAATCTTTGGAAAAATAAAATCCCATTGGGCAATTCCTCTTGTAGCAGTGCTTTCTGTTCTTTCATACGGATTCAGACGTGGGTATTTTGTATTTGGATTTTTCTTTATCATTTACATGTTGCTTACTAGAAAATTTACCCATCTAGTAAAAGATAAATATAATTGGATAGCTCTTGCAGTTTCAATTCCGTTGATCTTATTTTTGGAGTTTTTTGCATTTCTCGCACCAATAACAAAAGTGGCTGCTAAGTATACGAGTGGAGAAACACCCTTCAATTTATTGCCTTTCGATGTTTTCTCAGCGTTTTTTCAAAATACTTCAAATGCATTAGCAAGCCCACTTCTTTATTTGTTCTGGTTAGGCGCACTAGCCCTGTTGGCTAACATATTCATTTCACTTGGACATATTAGAAAATCCCAGAATTCAAAAGTTCGTTCAGATTTGTTTTTCATATTAACGATAGCAATTACATTATCTTATTTTCTCTTCTATCAACAAGCACAAGGAGACTTCGGAGAACCCAGGTGGTATTTTCCTCTTTTAATGGGCTCATTTATCTGTATTTCTCGAAGCACAACCATTATTGCGAATTTTTTCAAGAAATATCACAAATACATTCCTATAATCATAATCGTTGTTTTAGTGGGCTACGGCGGATACTATCAAATCCAGCATGCAGACCCAATAATAAAATCGAAAGTAAGTTCATTCACAGGAGTAAAGGAAGCAGGACTTTTTATCCAATCAAATTCAAATCCCTCTGATTCAGCATTAGGCTATCCCACCCCTGTCTTAGCTTATTACTCGGAAAGAAATGTAGAAGACCCTGAATGGATATTTGAGAAACGTTTTTCCGAAGTCTCTTTGGAAGAATTCACCCAAGCCATGAAGGATAACCCAGAAATAAGATATCTTGTAATCTATATATTTGAACCTGCCCTACCCCCCTGGATGGTTCAACTGAATTATTTCCAAAATTCACAAAATGGCCAGACGATAATCGGCTCTATAGAAGTACCTTTCATGGATACTCAATTAGACCTGATAAATCAACAGCAAACCGTCAAGGAAACAATGGAAATTGATGGAATCACTTTCAGGCTTGCTTCAACTCACCAAGATACATTTATCTACGAGATTTCAAGATAAAAAACTATATATTGACAGATAATTAAATTTAAATTACCCTCAAATCTTTGCTTAATATGGCCCAAAGAGTGATAGTCACAGGAGGTGCCGGATTTATAGGCTCGAATTTCATCAGATGTATCATTAATAAGTATCCCCATTATAAGGTAATCAATATAGATAAGCTGAGTTACTCAGGAAATCTAGAAAATCTAAGAGATATAAAATCCGATAATTATCAATTTATCAAAGCAGATATTAAAAATTATGCCCTTATGCAACACCTCGTAGATGAAGGGGATATAGTAGTCAATTTCGCCGCAGAATCACACGTGGATAATTCTATTAACGAACCAGAAGTATTCATAGAAAATAATGTTCTTGGAACACACTCAATCTTAGAGGCCGCGAGAAGAAAAAAGGCCAAGTTATTTATTCAAATATCTACTGATGAAGTCTATGGCTCCTTAGGGTTTGATTCTAAATCAAGCACAGAAAAAGATTTGTTAAACCCTTCATCTCCATATAGTGCTTCAAAAGCTGCAGCAGAAATGGTGTGCATGGGGAACATAAGAACATTTAATCAACCCATAATCATAACAAGATCTTCAAATAATTTTGGTCCTTATCAGTTCCCTGAAAAAGTCATGCCATTATTCATAACAAACTTAATCGGAGAGAAAAAGGTTCCATTATATGGAACAGGAAAGAATGTAAGGGATTGGATACACGTTTCAGATAATTGCGAGGCTATAGACTTTATCATCCACAATGGCCAGCCAGGAGAAGTTTATAATATCGGCGGAGGGAATGAGCTACAAAATCTGGATTTAACAAAATCCATCCTATCCTGTTTAGGTGCGGATGAATCATCAATAAAATATGTAGAAGATAGAAAAGGCCACGATTTAAGATATTCTTTAGACTGTTCAAAGATAAAATCCATGGGTTGGAATCCCAAACATAGTTTTGATAGCGCGCTTAATGAGACCGTACAATGGTATAAACAAAACAGCTGGTGGTGGGAACCTTTAAAAAATATTGAAGGGAGGAGAACTTCATGAAAGGAATAATTTTGGCAGGGGGGACAGGAAGCAGGATGTATCCGTGTACAAAAGTTACGAATAAACATTTATTGCCCGTATACAACAAGCCAATGATATATTATCCAATCAAAACTTTAGCAGATGCAGGCGTAAAGGATATTTTAATTGTTTCTGGACCAGGACACGCAGGAGATTTTCTAAATTTACTTGGCTCAGGAAAGGAATTCGGAGTGGATTTAGCATACGACATCCAAGAAGAAGCAGGAGGGATAGCACAAGCATTAAATGTAGGGAGAAAATTTGTAGGGGAAGATAAAGTTATCGTAATTTTAGGAGATAATATTTTTGAGGACGATATATTTCAATTTGTACAAGAATTTGAAAAACAAGAATCAGGCGCAAGAATTTTTTTGAAAGAAGTGTCAATCGAGTCAGGCAGACGTTTCGGATGCGCTGTCGTAGAAGAGGATAAAGTTGTTTATGTGGAAGAAAAACCAAGAGATCCTAAATCAAATCTTGCAATAACTGGATTATACATGTTTGATTCAACAGTGTTTGAAAAGATAAATCGCCAGTCTCCATCTGCAAGAGGAGAACTAGAAATAACAGACGCGATTGATTTCTATGTCAAAGAGGGAAATTGCAAGTATGATATTATAAAAGGATTCTGGTCAGACGCAGGAACCTTTGAAAGCCTCTTTAAATCGAGTAAATTCTTAATAGACAAGGATTTGCAAAGTCGACCAACATTTAGACAGGAAACCTCAAGCTAATTTTTTGACTAATTTTGCTATTCTAACTGCCCGGTCATCAGTTAAATTTGGGTACATGGGAAGCGAAATAATTTCTTTGACTCTCTTCTCGGTATTCAAGAGTTTCTTTCTTTCAAATCTATCCAGAACAACTTTCTGCAAATGGCAAGGCACGGGATAATAGATTCCAAGAAATATGTTTTCTTTTCTTAATTCTTCAATTATTTTATCTCTCTTTTTTGGATTAACCCTTATAACATATAGATGATATGAATGTCGAGAGTATTTTGGCTCTCTAGGTAAGATTATTTTTTTACTTTTCCAGTTTCAATCATAGATTCGAGCAATTTCTCTTCTTCTATCCGTAAATCTTTCAATTAGTTTCAACTGTTCTAGACCAATAGCACTAGAAATTTCTCCAAGTCTATAATTCCCACCTAAGACTACATGGGAATATCTCCCTCTTCACCATGGTTAACGATTTTTCTCATTTTTTTAGCTAACTTCTCATTATTGGTTATAATCATTCCCCCTTCTCCCAAGACCGTAATATTTTTCGTAGGATAAAAACTGAAACAACCAGCATCACCAAAAGTACCCCCATGTTTGTTCATATAAAGGGTATTATGGGCTTGGGCGCAATCTTCAACCAATAACAATTTATGTTTATCACAAATTCTTTTTATTTTACCAATATCAGCCGAGTTTCCATATAAATGGACTGGAATTATTGCCTTTTGTCTTTTTTGTAATCATCCTTTCTATTTTTTTTGGATTAATTGTAAAAAATTCATCAATATCCACAAATACAGGTTTCGCATCCACTCCAATTATTGGCTCGATACTAGGCATAGTTGTATATGAAGGAACAATAATCTCATCCCCCTCTTTTATTCCCAATGCCTGCAACACTATTTCTATAGCTGCAGTGCCATTGGAAACAGCAATAGCATATTTTGCCCCAGTAAATTTCGCAAAACTTTCCTCAAAATCTTTTGACTTTTCACCATTCGAGAAAATTCCAGATTCAAAAACCTCTTTAACAGCATCAAGCATGTCTGAATTTACGGACGGTTTAGATGTAAAAATTCTTCCATCAGATTTAGAAAAATCATCTTTCTTCAAAGAATCTATCGATTTCTTAATACTTTCAATATCTTTCTTTAAGTTCTGAAAACTATTTTTTATTCTATCCTCCGTTTCCATTAAAATTTTTCCAATAAACCATTTATATTTATTTAGATACTCAAAATTATGGGTTTTTGATAGCCTTAAACAAATTTATCGTATCCTTCACAGAATCCTCAATATTATCCTTGGGAACAAAACCAAGCTCTCTAATCTTTTTGTCAGAAACGTTATATGATTTCTGATTCAAGATAGGCGATTTCGTAATTTCGACTTTCAAATCAGGAACCACTTTCCTAATTTTATCAATCATTTCCTGGACGGTATAATTTTTTGTAAGGACATTATAAAGCTCTCCAGGTACCCCTTTCTTCTCAACAAACATAAATGAAGAAATTGCATCATCCAATCCCAAATAAGGTCTTTTGTTATTCAGGGCAGTATCCCAGACAGTTAATGGCTTATTCAAGGCAGCAAGATAACAGAATTTGTTTACTGCAGTATGGAATCTCATGCCAATACTAGTTCCAAAAATAGTTCCTAACCTCAATACATTGGTTTCTATCCCCTTGCCATTTGCTTCAAGAACTAGCTTTTCAGCAATCTTTTTAGCCTCTGCATAGGGACTAGAGGGTTTGTATAAATTGTCAGAATATTCTTCATCCACAAATCCCTCTGCTTCTCCATATACACTAGTTGTCGAGGGAAATAGAAATTTCTTAACTTTATTTTTAATCGCACATTCTATAACATTCTTAGTTCCCTCTAGATTAACTCTTAATGTTTCTTCTTTGTTTTGTAAAGTAGCTGGAGCATCCGTAATTGCTGCTAAATGTATAACCAAATCTATTCCATTCATAGCCTCTTCCAAATCATTCTGATTGATAATGTCTCCTTCTATAAACTCATATTTTTTGTTTTCAGGAAGATTAAACAATGAACAATATCTCTGGACCAAAAAGTTATCCAAAATTCTAATCAAGCTTATATCTTCTCTTTTAGAATACTCTCTAATTAACTTGCTCCCAATATGGCCTAATCCCCCGGTAATCAAAACTTTTTTCCTTCCATAATATATTTGTCTAAATGATTTCTATAAAAATCTACTGTTTTTCTCAATCCTTCATATAAAGACACCTTTGGCGACCACCCCAAGTCCATAATCTTGCCAATATCCAAAACAGCATCCCCTACTTCAATATTTTTTCTATTTTCGGGCCAATCCACCAGTTCAACTTTAACATTTCCAGAAACCTCCGCAATTGATTTTGAAATATCTACAAATTTCACCCCTTTTCCTGAGCCAACAACAAAAACCCCTTCCACATCCTTAACAGCAGCCAATATTAAGGCATCTACGGCATCGTTTATGTACAAGATGTCCCTCAACTGGTCTCCGGGTTTAAACACAGCAAGAGAATTTCCAGAAACAGCACGACCTATCATCCAGTTTATCACCCCATATTTAGGGTTTTTTATCTGTGCCTTCTCACCATAGATGTTTGTAAATCTTAGAGAACATGTTTTAATACCATAAACTTTGTTATAAATTAAATGATAAATTTCTCCTGCTAATTTTCCAGCACCATAAATATCGCTTGGATTGTCTTCACAGTTTTCATCTATTATGCCACTTTTAACAGCACCAGTTTGAGTCCTAGTTCCAGAATAAATTATCTTAACACCAGGGTTATTTTTTCGGCAAGCCTCTAATACCGTTATTTGGCCTTTACAATTTATGTCAATATCAAGATAAGGATTCTCCATAGAAAGAACAGGGCTTACCTGGGCTGCCAAATTGAAAATTATATCCTTATTTTTCACAACCTCTTCCATCAAATCCCTATCTCTTATATCACCTCTTATAAACTCAATTTTTTCTTTTATTTCTTCTATGTTGAATAAATTAGATCCGGTATCATCCATCAAGTTGTCCAATATAGTCACATCAGCGCCCAGCTCAAGACATTTTTTAGCCAGATTACTACCAATAAACCCCAATCCTCCAGTAATCAAAACCTTCTTGTTCAACATTTCAAATATCCCTCTAGCTTATTTTCTTTCAAGTAGTAATTTATCGTTTTTTTAATCCCTTGTTCGAATCTAGTTTTAGGATACCACCCAAGTACCTCTTTAGCCTTCAGACAATTTACATAATTATTTCCAGCATCTATCTTTTTTTCATATTCGGGGAATTCGACAAATTTCATTTTCCCCTCTTTGCCGGTTATCTCTCTAAAGACTTCAACACACTTTGAAGCCATTTCAATAAATTTCATCCTATCCCCCCCCAAAACAAAAACCCCTTCCACATCCTTAACAGCAGCCAATATTAAGGCATCTACAACATCATCTATATGTAAATATTCCCTAATAAAATCACCTTTTCCATAAACAGTTATATCCTCTCCCCTAAAAAGCCTTCCAATAAAATAATTGGTAATTCCCCTCTTCGCATTATCCAATCTTTGCCTTTGCCCATATACAGTGCTTAATCTAAGAAAACAGCTTTTTACCCCATAGGAATTATTGTAGATTTGAAAATATTTCTCTGTTATAAGTTTGTTAGCAGAATAAATTTCCACAGGATCATCTTTTAGTCCTTCTTTACTCTCTTTTTCTGACAATCCAACTTGCGAAATTGTTCCAATCCCTAAAATTTTTGCACCCTTATTTAATTTCCTACAAGCTTCCAGAACATTAATTGTCCCAACAAGATTAGCATCAATATCAAGATAAGGATTCTCCATAGCAACCAAATGACTTGTCTGTCCGGCAAGATGGAATATAAAGTCTTTTTCAACAACTGCTTTTTTTACATCACCATAGTTTGTTATATCCCCTAATGTAACTTTTAACCGGCTTCTAAAATCATTGATGTTAATTTCCTTCTCAAGAGTACTACTAAAAATTTCCACATCAGCGCCCAGCTCAAGACATTTTTTAGCCAGATTACTACCAATAAACCCCAATCCTCCAGTAATCAAAACCTTCTTGTTCAACATTTCAAATCAGCCCAAGAACAATTAATAAAGATTTATGTATTATATACTACATAAGACAAAACTATTTAAACTGATTTTTTAAATCTGACTTATGCTTTTCGGAGTTGAGAAATTTATTTGTAAGGCTTGTAATAAGCCAGCTCTTGTAAAGTTCATTTCATTCGGTAAAATGCCTATAGCCAATGCATTTCTTACAAAAGAGACTCTTGAAAAAGGAGAATTTTACTACAACCTGGACGTTGGATTTTGTGAAGAGTGTAAAATGGTTCAACTGATAGAAATGCCACCCTATAGTAAGTATATTGTTCCAGATGATGCTGGAAAAACCCATTATGCATTTTTTTCATCAACTTCTAAATTCATGGAGAAGCACTTTGCAGAGATGGCCAAAGAAGCCGAGGAAAAATTTTTGGATGAAAATTCCCAGGTTTTAGATATCGGAAGCAATGATGGAATCCTATTAAAGGCCTTTAAAAATAACAAAACTCTCGGAATTGAACCCTCAGATAATGTAGCTGACGTTGCAAGAACTCAAGGAGTTGAAACAATTTCAAAATTTTTTACAGAAGAGCTTGCAGGGAAAATCCTAGCAGAAAAAGGAAACTTTAAGGTAATCTTTTCAACCAATGTTTTGTTAAGTATAATCGAAATAGGCAGTTGTATGAAAGGAATAGAAAGGCTTTTAGCCAACAAAGGAGTCTTTATAACGGAAGACCCATACATTCCAGAAATATTAGAAAAGGTTTCATATGATCAGATTTATGACGCACATGTTTGGTATTTTTCATTAACCTCCTTATCCAATTTATTCGAAAGATATGGCTTAGAAGTATTTGACGCTGAGAAACAATGGGTTCACGGAGGAAGCATGAGGGTTTATGCATGCAGAAAAGGCGACTATCCAAAAACAGACAGACTAAAAAAATATCTCCAGGAGGAAAAAGAAAAAGACATTGATACAATTCAACCATATCTAGAACTTTCAAAGAAAGTAGAACAAAGTAGAATAGAATTAAAAGCCCTTTTAAGAAAATTAAAGGATGAAGGAAAGAAAATAGTAGGTTATGCTGCAGCTTCAAAAGGAACGATAGTCCAAAATTACTGCGATATAGGCAGGGAAACTTTGGAATATATTTCAGATTCCACACCCTTCAAACAAGGTAGATTTTCCCCTGGAAAGCACATCCCTATAGTTTCTCCGGAACATTTTCACGAAGATAATGCAGATTACGCTTTACTTTCAGCATGGAACCATGCAGAAGAAATAATGCAAAAAGAATCAGAATTTTTAAAAAGAGGAGGCCGATTTATTGTCCATTATCCAACCCCGAGAATTCTGGAACCAGAATCAACAAACAAGCCTTCCAATAATCCAAACTCTGAAGATTTTCCAGGTGTCGAAATAAAAAAGCTCAATGTCATTGCAAACGGTCAAGGATATTTATTTGAAGTTGTTAGGAATGATGATAATCTGTTTTCAGGTAAATTTGGACAAACTTTAGTTTCCGAACTCTATCCAGGAACAATAAAAGGGCTCCATAAACATTCGAAACAAACAGATTATACAACCTGTATAAAAGGAAACATCAAATATGTTTTAGTCGATGATTCTCAAGAGCCAGCCAAAATAAAAGTCCTCACAATTGGAGAAAAGAACTCAATTCTAGTAAAAACACCTCCTGGATATTGGCACGGCTATATGCCTTTGGCAAATGAAAAGGCAACTGTATTGCATTTGATGGATAGGACTTACAATCCAAAAAAACCTGATACGGAAAGAAAGGACGCCTTTGCTTTCGGTGATGTTTGGACAGTTAGACCGAGTTAGCCCTACACACTTCCAAACTTGTTTCCCTAATTCTTAAGAACGAGTTAATAAAAGGGCCTCATAGTGATTTCCCACAGGCCTCCATTTTTATTTCCTATATCCTTTCCAGAATAATCTAAAACCGCCCCACCAAGCGCTCTTGTCAATAAATATCGGGTAGAAGGTTCAAAAGAATCCTTTGCCAATACTTGAGCAACAAAATCAACATCTCCTGTTAACAAATCCGGACACATTACCCCAGAAGAGTTTTCAGCACTAACCTCCAATCTTTCCCCTAATTTTTACTACTCTCTATGATAGAAATCTCCAAAAAGAATTAAAAAGACATTTTCAAAAATTAATCACGGCAGAAGACACAGATGTTGCAGTTAGCTTATTATTAGTAAGTGGCCCCAGATATGACACGGATTATCTTTTACAAGGAAGGGAAGTCGATAAATCAGATTATCCCAGGACAGACTTATTTCGACCTGGAAATTATTGTTTCTATTGACCCAAAGCCGTTATTCTTTTTGGAGGACATGTGGAAGAAGGAGAGCGCCCGATAGATGCTTTAGTAAGAGAGATGAAAGAAGGGCTTCCAGATTTAGGACTTGATGAAGATTATGTTTCTCAACGCATGGAACATAGAATCTATAACTGGAAAGAGGATGTTACCAGAGTCCTAGAAGAAGCACAAGAAGTCTTTCAGAGAAATATGGGATCGTTTCTTGGGTTGACTTAGACTCCCCTGTACCTTGTCCAGCATTAGGAAAAGAGAGGCATATGTATGGTATGGGCATCTCAAATCTAGATTGGATGATTCAAAGAGGACCAGACCATTATCTTACCTTAAACATCGGAGGAAATGATGCTGGAGAAGGATTAGAGGACATGGAGGGAGCAGGAGCGATTTGGGAGTCACACTGGCTAGCTCGATTAATCGCAACAGTTCCCGTGGATAAGATAGTTATCTTAAATGACATGGTTCAAAGAGTTAAGTCAGGTGAATTAGAAATAAAAGTTAACTAATCAAATATCTGCTTTAGTCTGCTTCTTGCCTATTTTAGCATAAAAGAATGCATATATGTATGCCATCGTAATAACCCACAACATTACCGGATGTATTAACCAATATCCTTTCTTCTCTTTCAACGCCATCCTCAATCCTTGAAAAACACCAGGAATAAATAAGAAGTTATGGGCAACAGTTAATAAAAATTTTAAATTTCTCATAAAACTTATTCTCTTAAAGTCCATCCAATAGAAATCTCTTTCCCCATAATTCTTGATTAGGTAATGTCCGATGTAAAACACTCTTTTCTTAACCATATGTTCTAGCGAGGTTGTAGTTTTATGATAAAGTCTGATATCTCTTGGAACGGCAATAAAATATCTCTTCCCGGATTCAGCCATTCTATAAAAATTATCTATGTCTTGGGTATATCCTCCAGTTTCTAAAAACTCCTTTCTTCTTATCACAAACCCATTATCGCCCGCGTAATAAAAATTATCCTTGTCTATTCTATATATGAAAAAATCACCTTTCTTATCATATTTGAATTTTTTTGGGTAAAATGCTACTTGGGCTGTCAAGGAATAAGGAATAGCGTAAGGGTCTTCTATGCCGATAGCATTAACATATTTATCAGTCATAGATGCATTTTTAGGAATAAAAAGCCGGGACTGAACACCAGTAATCTTCGGATTCTCAATAAGGATTTTTATCATATTTTTCAACCAATCGTTTTGAACTAACAAATTATCTTGGCCAAGTTGAACAATAAATTCTCCCTTCGCCTTTCGGGTTGCTAGGTCCATCCCCATGCCCTTTCCCATAGAATATTGCCGAGGGTTATGCATAAATTTGATTATTTTAGGATATTTCTTCCTATATTTTTCTATTATGTCGAGGGTTCTATCACTACTTCCCCCATCTGCAACAATTAATTCAATTTTGTTTTTAGGATAATCTTGAGAAAAAATATATTTAAAATAATCTTCAATTACTCTTTCTCCATTATAAGTACAAGTAACAATGCTTATCTTTGGCCAGTTAGCCATATTTGTCTATTAATAGATGGTTTATAAAATTAATCTCACTTGTTTAGTTATTTAACACACTCTATTTCCATTAGAGAGCCTTTCTTAAAATAATTAACCAATAAGCTAATAGGGACTAAAATAATCTTTGAAAAATTAGAAAATATTACCCGGTGTTCTTTTTTTCCAGTTCTGTCTACTCTCTCAAATTTCATAGATCCATCGATCATATAAGGAGTGTCATAAACTCTTATATTGTTGATTTTAAAACCAATTTTTTTAAGAAGAATAGATATATTTTTTGGACTATAATTATAGATGTGCCTTGGAACATCATATCCAAACCAATTTTTTCCATAAATTCTTCTCCATAAGCTATCAGTATTAGGAACAGTAATAATCAGCCTCCCTCCCGGATTCAACCACTTTAAACACTTTTTCAAAACACTTTCTTGGTCAGGGACGTGCTCCAAAACTTCCTTCATCACTATATAATCAAAGTTATTCTCGGGATATTGGACATCTTTTATATTTTTTCTCAAGATCCCTAGATTTGTTTCTCTTTTTGTTAATTCAGGACCATATGGCTCTAATCCAGAAGTTTTTAGCCCATAGCTCCTATAAATTTCAAGCATCATTCCATTTCCACATCCAATCTCCAAAATGCTTTTCCCTTTCCCTAATTTATAAGTGTATAATAAAGAAGAAAAAGGTTTGAGCAAAATAGACACAAAAAAGTTCTTTTTAGAATGATACAGGGCCGAAACTTTATGGTAGACAAGCGCTAGTTTGTTATAATCGTAAAAAGAATAATATTCATCTTCTGGGTAATATTTTCCTAATTCTTTTTCATTCATAATTGGATTAATAAAATCAAGTCCACATCTATTACACCTAAACATCTTGAATTTACCAGGAACCATATAGCTCTTATCATAAAGTTCCTCGTATAAAACACCTATCATCCCATCGCAACACGGACAATTAGTTAATTTTTTCGCCAATTTCAGCCTCCGTTTTTTTAATAATCCTGCTCAAAAAGTCCTGAAGGCTATTAAAACTCTTATTCTCAACTTTTACAACTTTCCTATATTTATTTAATAATTTAGGAGTTAAATCCCTAACATCATATACAACCCTTACATTTTTCTTTTCTAATAATCTGGAATAATCAACTTGATGATTGTTTATATGTTCCCCATAACTGTGTTGTCTGGGAACTACGATGCAAGGTTTTTTATATTTCTTCAAAACTTCCAATGTTGTTCCTATGCCAGCATGGGTTATAACTAGATTTGATTTTTTAATATAATCTGAAAGACTCTTCGACCATTGAAAACTTCCACAATTTTTTGGCACGTACTTTGTATAACCTCTCTGAACTATAATTTTCTCTTTTATTTTTGGAGCAATTGAATCGATCCATTTTATCAGTCTGGTAAATTGTTGGTCATGGTTCCCAACACTGACGAATATCATATTATTCCCCCAACATATTTTGCCTTTCTCCCAAATTTTTTAGCCAACTCGGGATATTGGACAAGAAAGACGTTGCTAAAAAGATAAGCCATCCTCCCTCCCAAAGAGGGGGTTTTCGGATTGCCTGCAATTTCAATAAAAACAGATTTAATACCTAACAATCTTCCAGCAATAATCGCAACCAATCCCACCTCTGCTCCGGTAGTCAAAATCAATTTAACTTTCTCCCTTTTCAATATTTTCATACACCTCAATAACGGAAGAATGTATTTTACAGGATTATATCCCAGGGCTTCAAAAAAATAAACCTTTCCAGATAAATTTTTCGTGCGGTCAGTTTTTTCACTCAATATAATTTTATCATTTTTTCCAATAACCTTTTTATTAGCTATCATTAATAATTCCGTTAAATGCCCCCCGGCAGATGCAGCAAAAATTATTTTCATTTGACAAACCTCCAAACAAAATCTATCATGGGTTTTCCAGGTTTCAAAAATCCTTTAAACGGGGAATTTACAATTCTCAGTTGCCATATTGCAAGGAACATCCTTATTGAGTCTTTCTTAATATCAATCTTACTGCCTTGAACGTCAAACCAAACACTCGGAACTTCAATTATCCTGTGCCCTTCCTTTCTCAATTTATACAAAACCTCAACATCGAATGCCCATTTTGACATCACAACATTTTCAACCACATATTTAGCAGAATTATTTCTAAATAACTTTGCCCCACATTGTGTATCCTTATGGGGCATCATCATCAAAAATCTAACAAAGTTGCTGAATCCCAAAGTAATTAATTTTTTCTTCAATGTAAATTTGGGAAGAATCTTAGACCCCTTTTTTAACCTGCTTGCTATTGCAACATCACACCTTTTAATCGAATTGATTAGTTTGTGAAATTCTTCAGGAGGTGTGGCTAAATCAGCATCAACAAATCCGATAAGGTCATTCTTTTCATTTGACAGAGCCTTCTTAAATCCAGAAAGAACTGCAAATCCCTTCCCACCCCTTTCCAACTCTAAATAATTTATTCTTTTATTTTTTTTAGAGAATTTTTCAACCACTCCTTTAGTGTTATCTGTCGTATTATTTATCACCACTAAAATTTCATAATCTAACCCCCTCCCTTTTAAAACTCTTGAAAAGTATTCGTTATACCGATTAAGAGTATTTCCTATTCTTTTTTCCTCATTATATGCTGGAATAATTATAGAGACCTTCATCTTCGGATAAGCAGGATAGAAGCGATTAATAAAATTAATGACGCCGCAATAAATGCTAAGGAAAATACAATTATGCTGGACGAAAATACATACAACATCAAAGCTTCAAGTACAAGCAAGAATATGAACAGATAGACTCCTTTAATTCGACCGATTGACAGGTTATAGAGCACAAAGAGATTAGAAAGAGAAATTAATCCAGTAGCAATAGACAGCAAGAACAATACTGATGCAGACTCCTTAACGATATATCCTTTGAAAATGAATATTATAAACTCAGGAATTAAGGCAGTTATAACAAGACCGATTCCTATCAAAATCAATATCAACATCAGAGAATTCACTAAAACTTTCTTCTGATGACCCGTGTCCAGACTTTTCTCAGCACTTAGGGGAAACATTACCTTGCTTATAGGGAAAGTCCCTACAAAGATTATCTTAGCGATTGTGGATGCTACAGCATATTGTCCTGCCAAAATATCTGGAAAAACCAATCTTGCAATAAGCACGTCAATGCTGTAAAAGATTATTATTACAGAAGTCAAAACAAACACAGGCCATGTGTATTTATATATGTCTGGAGTAGAAGCTTTCTGTTCTTTAGATTTTATTATAGGTCTTAAGGGTATAAATGAAACTATGAATGCAAACATTGCCCCAACAACTGTTGCAAACATCGCCCCATACACCCCCCATCCAATAAGAACCAAGCTAACACCTAAAACCAATTTAATTGCTGATTCTATAATTAAGTTCCATCCAAGCGAAAAAAACTTTTTTCTGCCTTGCATAACCCCTCTAGTAACTGAACCAAAAAAGGCAAAGAATATCATCAAACCTGTAATAATAAGAAGCAGATAAGGGATATTTAGTTTAAGGGATAAAACCACGCTTAATAAAAGGTAAAGTCCAAAAAACAAAAATGAGACATAAATAGACTTTTTTAATGATTTCTTAAGAATATTTTTCAATTTTCCTTTATTGGATTCATTTGTTGTATATTTACTCAATACTGTTGGGATAGATTCGGAAAATACACCCAATATATAAATCATTGAAAATAAACTAGCAAGCACCCCATATTCAGCAAGGTCAAGGAATCTGACCATTGCGAATTGAAAAATAAAATTCAATAAATTAAATATGTTAAACGTGATTAATAAAACCAAACTCCCTTCCCATATTTTTTTCTTCACATGATGCATCTTACCCAAATATGCCCCCTCTGAAAATAAGTAAACCGACAAGGATTACTATTATTTGAAATATCCAAATCATTATCACGGCTCTTCTTTCCGTAGATTTTACTCCAAGTTTTTTCATAAAGAGTATAGCCAGATGGTTCAAACTATAGATTTTCCCATAAAGAAGACCCAAACTTCCATCTTGGTTGGGTTTACCGAATGATTGTTTTTTTAATTTACCCCTAATTTTTAATCCCGCTTCCAAAAAATAAGGAATCATAAAAAATACGGCAATCTTCTCAAAATTTCCTATAATTGCAGTAACTGCAATAAGCCCCCCAACCGCAATTGTTAGAGAATCACCTGGAAAAACTTTAGCAGGAGAGAAATTGTAAATCAAGAAACCCAACAGGGAAAGAACCATACATAACACTACGATAGATAACCAGGGGCTTCCTATTGCAAATGCGACCAGAGAAAGCGAAGACAGTATTAATATTCCTTGTCCTGCCTCCAACCCATTAAAACCGGCAAGAATATTAAAAATTGTTGAAGAGCCAACTATACCCATAGGTATCAAAACAAGAACATAAAACAAGCCAAGTTCAATAGGACCCACAAAAGGCATAGAAACAACAGACTTTCCAACATTTATGGCAACTAAAGGTATTGCCGAAATTAAAATCAACAATATCTTAGTTTTTTTTGATATTCCCCCTTCCATCCAACCCATTAAATCATCAATAAAACCTATGCCGGCAAGAAAAATAATAGTAGTCAAGAGAGCAAACAATTTCAATAGTTCTTCTCCGAAAAAATTTCTAAAAAATGCACTATATCCAACCAACAAAAAAACAGAAGTGAAAAATGACAAAACAACAATAATGCCTCCAGACCCTGCAACAAATCTTTCTTCATATTTGTTCATATCCTTCCATTTTAAGCCAATCTGTTTAGCTTTTTTAATCCATGCAGGCATAAATCCTAAACTGATTAGGAACCCAACAAAAAGAATAATGACAATAAAAAAATCAATCATTTTAAGAGCGGGTTTTCACCAGGAAAAGTTTTACTTAAATACTCATCCCTTTTAGAAATATCATCTGGATAATCAATACTCCAAATCTTTATTGGCCCCCTAAGTCCATTGTAATAAACAAAGTCACTTTGAGTTATTCCTTGTTGCTTAAGACTTTCTACGATGAAATCATCCTCGGTATGTTCCAATTTAAAGTAATTATCATCTAACCCAAGTAGATACAGTTTAGCGATATTGGAATTAAATGTTCTTTTACTTAGGTATATCGCAGCACCTTCGCTATCAAGAGACGTGCTACTAGTCACTGCAGGATATATAAATACGCCCGCCTCCAGGCCTCTTCCAGTATCTATTAAGGTGCCTGCATAATATACATACCTTATAGGTATTTCATAGGGTACGCCTTGATAAACATATAATCCTGTAACTCCAATACCAGTCCCATTTTTACTCTTTTCTAATTTTATTGCACCAAGTCCTGCAATGCTACCCACTTTGTCCAAGTCACTGTCTCCAACACCCGCCAAAAACATCTTTTTTTCATTTTCACCAACATAAATTATATCTTCATCTAAACTAGTTGAACCGGCATAATATGTAACAATGCTATTTTTCTTTTCCTCTGTGCTAGAGTCATCTTTTAAGAAAGTAGGAATCCAGCTCCTCCTATCATATTCTTCATTAGAACCTATGCTAGAAAATGCAGTATATTTACCAATATCTGTTGAATCAATCAACAAGTGAGTCGCATCGTGGCTATACAAATACTCTAATCCAACTTTATCATCTTTGCTTGTTAAAACATGACGACCCATAAGATAATTCCAATAAATATAAACATTTCCGCCATCCAAAACTGTTGCCCTTTCACCTATGGATTGAATCCAATAACCATAATCCCACCAATGTCCGAAGACGGCAGATTCATCGGTATTTTCCCTAACCCAGGACATAGCTTCCTGCCATTGTTGATTATAAACAGAAGGAACATAATTTCTAGCAGTGCCACTACTTACCTGATAAAATGCAAAAGTAGAATAAGCCAGGAAAATAACCAAGACTGCTGCAACTATTAACATTGCAACATTTTTACCCCCTTCCTTCCTTCGAGCTTTGAAAGCAACATCAACGACAAAGTAACTAGCTATTATTGCAGCACTCGGAATCAAAACCATTATCAATCTAACTGCGCCTCTTGCGGAAACAATGCTAAAGAAGAAAAATGCAAATAAGAATATCTTACCATAATCAATCTTTTTAAATTTGCCTAAGTCTCCTTGTTTATCGTGTTTTATATAATAATAAAGAAGAGTCAATACCAAAACTAAAAATCCAATTATATATAACGAAATACTTGCAAAATTTTCACCATTCAACAAACTGCCAGATTTATATCTGCTAAATACAATAGCAAACAAGAATACAACATAACCACAAGTCATTATTATTTTTTCTTTCTTCGGAAATAATTTCAACATTTGATAGAATAAGTAAATAGAACCCATGAAAAAAATCCCAAACATAACTGGAATTCCTGCAAAATCAGGTCCAAAATTGCCTGCCCATTCCCCGAAGTAGGGTTGTCTATTCTCAGCAACGGTTACACCAAGTCTGTCTGTAACAGGCTTTATTAGATTGTTTTTAACATCTGAAACCTTATGTACTAAGAAACCAGGCCCAAATACAACCATAGAAATTATTAGGGCAAGTATGGTGAACACAACCAAGATGCTCAAATTTCTTGGCAACTTAATCCTATTCAGTTTTTGCACGTATTTAGAATCTTTAAAATGGTTTAATATCATTGCAAATATAAGTAAGAAAAGAACAAAATAAGAAGGTCCTGTTGTAGTTAAAGAAATCAAACCCATCACAGGATATCTTGTACTAAACAGGGTCATAAAAATTGTAGCTGAAACCAACCATCCACCATATCCATAAATTTGATTTGATCTGACTTTTCCAAGCAAGAATGCTGCAAGTGTTGTAATTGAAATAACAATAAATATATAGAAAAATCCACCCCAAACTAATGCCATACCAGCCGTCATTATTCCGGCAACGATAGAAGAGACAAATATCTTCTTTTTGGTTTTTGACTCCCATCCAAGCAAGAAAAAGAAGAATGCAGCAAACAAAAAGAAAAACCCAGCAGATTCTTTTTCAGGTATACCTGCTATTGTTCTTGGAAGCAGAACAGGAGCAACAACTAAAATCAAAGAAGATACTAATGCAATTATCCCAACCTTATTGGCATCCTCTCCTTTTAAGAATATTTGCTTTACAAGAAAGAAAAAAGCAATAACTGTTATAGCAAAAAAGAATACTGGATATAATGCAGCAGATTGCTCAACTGATGACGACCCAAATATACTTGCTATATTATGGAACCAGGCAATCATATAAGGGTGAAGAATTAATTCGCCCCTAGTCTTAAATCCGAGGGGGACGTACCTCATACTATCTATTGCATACAAAGAGCCGTTTTCAACAATATACTTTGCCCACCTCAAAAATAAGAAAGGATCTAAATCAGGTCCAAGCGTCCAACCTCCCGTCGTCGAATCCCTTAATCTTGGAAGATTTAAGGTCCTAATTTTAACAGCTATAAAAACTATTATTGCCAATCCAACATATATGAGCCAGTCAAATTTATTCTTAAAATATGAAAAAACCTTGTCTTTCCTTTCTTTTAATATGGTATCCTCGTCCATTCAAATCCTATAATAGAGCATTATTTAAACTTTTCAATTAAAAAATACGGGCGTAATGAACACTTCCATTAAGGCAGCCAAGAACAATACAACCACTGCAACAATAATCAGATTCAAAGAATCTTGCAAAATTTCCCAAAATTTTTCTGTTTCAACATCTCTTCTTATAACTGCTATGGAAATTATGCCTCCGGCTAAGGCAGCAACAAAATAGGCTGCGATTTCTGGAATTCCATGTATGAAATATCTTCCCAGTGCAAGCGGCAGAGCACTCAATTCAGATTTGCTAAATATGGCTATAGCTGCTGCTATGACACTCGCATTCCAAGCAAGTATGAAAATCACCCCTGCCCCGAAGATTAATGAGAACACAAGAATGAATATCAAAACGTAAATATTATTAGTAAATATCAGGAATAGTCTTTCTCCATTAGTCGTTGCAAATTGAGTTGATGTAGGAGAATCTTTTATCCCATACTGAGCGAAGCATTGATCTGCATTCCCGGGCCTATTTATTTGACAGTAGGTTTCTACAGGAGCCCGATAAGCATCAGTTGTAGGAAGCAAGATATACCAAAAAGAAAAGGCAACAACAAATCCAACAAAAAGCCAGAGAAATGCCCATAATGCCTTCCTATGTTCTTTCAATCTTTCCCATGAACTGCTTATAGTGGCCGCCTTCTTCTCTTCATACCTTATGACATAATACATGAAGGGAATCGAAAACATAACAGTAAATGTAATCACAAAAATGCTCGAATACTGTGAAAGAACAGCATCTCTCGCAAAAACCCAGTTAGTAATCAATATGGCGAGAGTGGCATAAAAGGCACCTACAAAAAACAGCTCCCACGGCCTCCTCTCAGCCTTCTTAGGACTCATCAACATCTCTAACATTCTTCACCCCTCATGAATCAGAAAGCAGTAATAAGCTTAAATAGTTTTTTATAAGAAGAATTCTTGTCTATTTTATGAATAAATTCGAAAAGATTTGCAAGGATATTAAATCAGTTAAGATTCAGGGGGCCACAAATGTCGCCAAGGCAGCAATAAGAGCCTATCTGTTAAAACCCACTCATTCTTCAAAAAAGAAGTTGATTTCTCTTCGCCCAACAGAACCCACCCTTGTGAATTCGTTAAATTTCCTAAAAAAATGGTCTAGGAAAAGTATTCTTTCACATTTTGACGAAGCACAGGACAGAATAAATTCTCTTGTTTACAAAGTACTCAAAAATAAAAAAATTATTTACACGCATTGTCATTCAACTAATGTCGTCAAGGCCCTGATATATTCAAAAAAGAAAGGCAGAAAGTTTTCAGTCTCATTAACAGAAACTCGTCCTCTTTATCAAGGTAGAAAAACAGCAATGGAATTAGCCAACGCACGAATCAAGGCAACATTATATGCAGATTCAGCCATGCATGATGCTATAGAAAAGGCGGATTTAATTCTTTTAGGTGCAGATGCAATCCTAAATTCGGGAGTGATAAATAAAATAGGAAGCGAAGCAATATCGGATATAGCCAAAACCCATAATATCCCCCTTCACATTATAGCAGATTCCTGGAAGTTTTCTCCAAAAAATGTTAAGATTGAAGAAAGAGACTTTCACGAGGTTTGGAGAAAGGCCCCTAAAAATATTAAAATAAGGAATCCCGCATTTGAAAAAATTCCAAAAAAGAACATCAAATCTATCATTTCTGAACTTGGGAATTTAAAATACAGCGGATTCATAAAAAAAGCAGATAAAATTATTTAGCCTTCTCAGTTTCCAACTTCTGCATTAACTCTCTCATTTCTTCATTCAAACCTTCAATTCTTTCTGCCAATTCTTCTCTTGCTTTAGCCAACTCTTTTAATTGTCCTTCAACAACTTTCTTCGCCTCACCAGGTTTTTTCTTAACAAATATTCCTGAACCAACATTAACATACAATTCCTTCTCTTTTATGGTTGAGGGAATATATACCCCCTTTCCTAACGACGCTAAAATTTCATTTTCATTACTTGAATCCAACTCACTAAGATGGACCCCAAAATCTTCTAACTCATTGACCTGCTGACTAATAAGATTAAATTGCTCTTCTAACTGATTAGAGATGGAATATTTTTCCTGAAGTTCCATTATCATGGCCTGATTCATAAGAAGAAAGGATTAGGGCAGTTTAAAAAGTTTCCTAAAAATTATGCTAGAAATAATTGCACCTCCAAGATACCACCAAAACCAAGTAGATGAAATAGTAGTCTCTGCAAAAACACCTCTTATCCACCCAAATATAATAAGGATAGGTATAATAGTGATTAACATAGGTTTAAATGAGTGCTTGAAAGTGTCTCCAACATGAGTCATTAATTCTTTCTGCATCTCCATCACCTTCGCAGGATCATCTTTATGTTTCTTCATTTCTGCCTGGATTTCTTTCTGTCTCTTCTTGCTGGCCCTCATCTTATCCTTGTCCAAGACAAAAAAATTAATCAAACTAATAAATAAGCTAATTAAAACTGCAAGGCCAATTATACCCGCCTTAGGATTCGCTTGAATAAATTCTATTATCATTTTCTAGAAAACAATACTATATATTTAAAGTTAAGCCATTATCTTCCTTAAAGCTGGATGCATGTCTAATGCATGCTGTTGAGCGATATTCTGATACATCTGGTATGTAATCATAACAGCTAACAGAATAGCAGTCCCGGATGTTAATGCACCCAATGAATTGGCAACGGCTGCTAACGCTCCAATAGCCAGTCCACCCATAACTGTAAGGGGCATTATGTATCTGCTTAAAATACTTTCCAAAACCCTTTCGTCTTTTCTAAACCCAGGTATTTGCAATCCAGAAGAAATTATGTTCTTTGCTTGGCTTCCAGCATCCATGTTAGACGTTTTCATCCAGAATATTGCAAAAACCATCGACAAAAACATATATGTAATCAAATGTGTAATGCCTTGCAATATAGCAGAAAATGTGGTACTTTGTCTTAATATTAGTTCAAGCAAATTAGATGAACCTACCCAATACGAAAATCCAGAGATTGCCTGGCCAGAACTAGAGAAACCTCCAAGTATTGTTGCACGACCAAACCAATTTTCTAACAAACTCGCAAACAGTTGAATATTAGCAATCAAAGCAGATACTAAAATAACGGGAAGAACAGATGTGTAGAAGAACGCCAGAGGCCATTTAACACCATAACCTCTTAATCTATCATATGTCAAAGGAACTTCAACTTTCAAACTTTGAGCCCAAACAACTCCCACAAAGATAACGGCAGTTGCTATTATTGTTGCTAAAGCAACTACTGCTTCCGTCGGAGCCCCATTAATTATAGATTGAATTATAACAAATACTCTTCCAGTACAAGGCGTATAACTTGTTCCCGTAAAATCAACTAAACAATTCTGACCCTGCGTACCAATAAACTGGAACAGTCCGGTGAATAATCTCCATGCAACTCCAGCAACAATGAACAGGGAAACTCCAGAACCAAATCCCCATTTCTGACTAACTTCATCCATATACATAATAGCTAAACCTCCCAGAATAAGTTGAGTAATCACTATTCCGCTATAGCCCGGAGCAGCTTCTAACCCTCTCATAACGACATAAATTATTGCCTCAAAGACTATAAAGAACAAAACTCCTATTTTCTGGATTCCTTGGAAATACCTTTTCCCTTCATCAGTCTTCGTATCTATATTCAAAATACCTGCTCCAACCAACAGCTGAAGAATAATAGAGGACATAACGATTGGTCCGATGCCCAGACTTATAACTGAGCCGAAATCAGTCCCAAGAATTATTGCTAAATATTCAAACCTTCCTAATGCATTTGCAGACAACCCATATAACTGAATATTAGCAAGAACAAAAAATGCACCCAAGATAATTAATGTCCACTTCAGCTTTGTATTAAAACTAACTTTTTTCTCAGAAGGCTTTCTAACCTCTGGAATATATTGGATTATTGTTTTCAACACCATATTTTTCTTACAAAAAAGAGCTTTTTAACACTTACTCTTTTTCTTTACTTTCTGAATCCTTGTCATCACTTAAGGCTATGCTTCCACCAGTCTTTTTTATTTTTTCAACAGCACCTTTAGACGCAGATTTAGAATTAATAATAAATTTGCCCTTTAATTCTCCGGTACACAACACTTTCTTCCCTTCCAAATTCAATTTCCACGAATCTCCAGATTTTTTACCATATTTTGCAAAATCTTTTATCTTCCCTAAGTCTACTATCTCAATTTTATTTGCTCTCCTTCCACCTTTTCTAATCACATTACCAAAATATCCCTTACCTTTATCCTTTTTCAAGTTCTTTTTTTGATCAGCCCTTTTTCCACTTCCAGATTTACCAACGCCTCCTCTATGTCCTTTTCCTCTCGCTTTCTTTTTTGCGCCCCTTTTATGAGTGTGAGTTCCCCGATATCTGCTTCTCTTAGTCCTCTTCTTCATCTGCATCTTCATCCTCCTTGTCAAAGTCAATTTTAATTTTTTCAACGATATTTGCTTCTCTTTTAATATCCAATTCATCTTCATCAACCTGAACAAAACTATTCATCTTCCAGCATTCTTCACATTCCTCAGGAGGATTACCACCATATTCAATCTTCCCACACGAATCACATTCCCACATTAAATTTCCAGGTTTCATAGCATCCTCCCCAATAATTCGTTTATTTTCTTATTTTCTCCCAACACACCCTTGCCAACTCCAGCATGCTTCTTACTTTCAATTCCCCCCCTTGGCGGATGCAACCTAAAGAAAGGCTTCAATCCCAGCTCATCAAGATTTTTTCTTTCAAGCCCTTCAACAACTTTTTTAGCATCTATCTTTCCTTTTTTAGAAACACCTCTTTCCTTAATCAGTTTTTCAATCATTTCTTTTTTAATAGGACCGTAACTGACGTAATTTCTGATAAAGTTCAAAATCTTTCTATTTTCAGTATTGTCTTCCAAAAGTATTGCAGAATACTTTCTTCTAAGTCTCAATCTAAACAAAGCCTCCTCCAACTTCTTAGACACATTCACCAAACCCTTTATTCTTATTACCAATAACATTTTATTTCTCCAGTTTTGTTGTTTTAGTTAGTGCATTAATTGTTGCTTTAACCAAATTAAATGTTGTTCTGACATGCCCCTTAGTAGTCCCATAAACATCTTTTATTCCAGCGAGTTTCAAAACTTTCTTAACTTCATCTCCAACAACAAGACCTGTTCCCTGGGGTGCGGGTGTTAACCTAATCTTAACACTTCCCGATTTTCCGTTAACTTCATAAGGGACTGTATGTGGCTCGTCACAAGAACAATCAAAATGTGCACAACCTCTTCGGACCCTAATCAGATTTAATTTTGCAGTCCTCAAGGATTTTTCTCTTGCAGGAAGGGTTTCCTTCGCCTTACCATATCCAACGCCAACATGCCCTTTCTTATCTCCCACAATAGCCATAGCAGAAAATGTCAAAATATTTCCTTCTTTGGTTTTTTTCTGGGTTTGTCTCCAAGCCCTTCTTTTTCCTCCACCAAACTTTCCCTTAGCTTGTCCAATTAATACCAAATCAGTTTCTAGTTTCAAAAGAGTATCAACAATCTCTGGTTCAAGTATTCTCTTTCTCCCATCTAATATTTCATCAATGTCTTTTTCTTTCCCAGCCTTTACATCTTTACCAATCTGAGTTTTTGGAACCCATGAAACCAACTTTTCTTCTTGTTCCTTTTTCTCTCTTTCTTTTCTTATTTCTGCAAAAGTCTTCTTCTTAGGCTCTTCTTCAGCCTCCTTGACCATTTTCTCATCTTCTTTCTCTTCAACTTTTTCAATCATTTTCTCTGCTGTCTTTTCTTCTTTTTCCATTTTTTTCATTTCTTCAGGAGTTGGCTCTACAAGATCCTTAGGTTCGTTCACTGTTTCTTCTTTTGCCATCATTTTTGCTCCCGCGAAAATCTTCGCTCTATCAAAATTCCATAAATTTTATTTATAATCATTTTAACTCTCCTTTAACTTTCTCGATAGCCTTTTTAATCTTTTCATTTGCATTAATCCTACTTTCATTTGGCAAAAATTTTTCATTACATTTTATCTTCATTCCTCCTTCAATCGCACCTTTCAAAACAGCATACAATCTACCACTATGAGCACTTCTATGAAGTCCAAAATCGGCTATTGCTTCTTTGTTTCCAACTTCTTTCGCAAAAACAAGACCTGTTAAATAACATGCTCCGATACTTTTGAGACTTCCAACATTTTCCTTTGGCCAGCCTAATGAAATTAATTTTTTAGAACTAACTGACTTAATAACCTTATCTTTCGCAACATCACTTTCAACTAACTGTACTATAACATGCTTATTAGTCTTTCTTATCACAAGTCTTGCCTTTCCACTCTTCAAAAAGCCCATTCTAGCCTTGTAATCAGTCTTTCCTTCTTTCCTTCTCCTCTTGATGGTTCTTCCTATTTTTTTCATTTAATTTTCCCTCCTTATTTTTGCTATTCTATCTTTCATTTGTGCAAGACTCTTGAAAGAACTTAATCTTATTTCCTTTCTCATTTGTTTGTATACATCAGCAGGAATTGCATTTCTTTTTTTCAAATCCAAAAGATAAGACCTCAACTTCCTAGTTATAGTCATATAATCTCTCTTTCTTGTATTGACTTTAATTTTAACACTTCCAATTCTTCTCCTAGTTTTTCTCTTTCTCTTTGTTTTCCTTCCCTTTATTTCATCAACTTTTATAGCACCAGACGAAACTAAGTCTCTTATATCTTGTTTGGTTATAGCCTCCTTTATTTCATCAAGCCGATTAATATTAAACACAATTCTCGCCTTCCCAACCTTTAGAGTTCTTACAGCCAACTCTTTTTTCTTATCGAGTTTCATTTCTTTCCTCCGCTAACATTATACATTTCAAGTCTTCTTTCATCTATTTTCTTCAATAGTTCCATTTTCTTTCTAGCTCCTATTTTCCCAACTATGATAATGTTCTTTTTTCCAACCTTTTCCAAGTCCTTAACGTTGGAAACATGCACAGGAATTAAGCCCTTAATTTTTCCCTGGTTTTTGCTGCTTTTCTTATAACCGATAACCGGTGCTTTAGGATAACCTTTTCTTTTTTCCCTAATCTTATTATCTCTTCCTTTAGCGCCCCTCCATTTCTGAAGTTTTTTTCTCTTCTTTCCAAGTTTTGAAAACCTTCCACTATCTCTTCTTATAAATTTTTTCATTCTTCAATTGCCCTCTTCTTACTGACAATAAATATTCCGTCTTGGAAGATTCGTCTGTCTCTGCCAGAAACCTTCGTCACATTCTCAATATTAGCAGCTGTTTGTCCAACTTTCTCCAAATCTCTTCCTGAAACAACAACATCTTTCCCTTTAACTTCTACTTTGACCTCCTCCTCAATTTTAACAGTTCTGCTTTTCTTCTCACCCAAAAAATTAGATATAACTAGTTTATTACCTTCCAGTTTCACAGTCATAGGGAAGTGGACATAACAAATTTCTAATCGATATACAAAGTCTTTTTCCAATCCAGAAAATATATTTTTCAGATGAGAAATACAACTCCGAATTATCTTTATATTATTCTTGTTCGCCTTTTTAATATTGAATGAAATTTTCCCATCTTTTACTTCAACTTTCGTATCAAACAGGCTCATCTTTTTCTTAAGTAAATTTTCTCCTTTTTTGCATTCAAATTCCCCATTCTGATAGGAACATTCTACCCCTTCAGGGATTTCAATAAATGTCTCAAATTTTCTTTTCATTAGTAGAAATAAGCAATAATGCTCCCTCCTAAATTCTTTTCCTGTGCCGTTTGATGAGTCATAAGTCCCTGGCTTGTTGAAACAAGGATTACACCCATTCCTCTAGCAGGAAGATATCTTCTGACATATTTCTCTATATCCCTCGCCTTTACAAGATACCTTGGTTTTACAGATTTACAAAAGTTTAGGCGACCAAACTCAACAGAAACCGAATTATCCTTAACAGAATAACCCTTTATATAACCTCTAAGTTTTCCAATTGCTAAAATAGAAAGCAAAACCTTCGAATGTCTCTTTAGCTCTACGCTTTCCTTTCCTGCCTTTTTGGCATTCATCATTTGATTCAATGCATCTGATACTATGTCTTGCGCCATCTTAACTATATTTTTTGAAACCCATTTCCTCCGCTATTTCTCTAAAGCAATGTCTACACAAATTAATATTGTATTGGCTTAAATGCCCCCCAAACCTTCCGCACTTCTCACACTTCTGTTTAGCTATTCCTGTTGTTCTGGCCTTAGGCTTATTATGTTTCAGGAATTTTTTTCTCTTCTCAGGCTTTTTCTTAAGCTGTTTCAATATTTTATTCCAATCACTTGCAGTCATTTTACAAAAACTTCGTCTGGAAGTTTTCCTCCATGAATTTAATTATTTCCTCTTTCTGAACCTGCTGCCTAATCGGACATTTACCTCTTTTTATTTTCTTCTTCTTTACCCTTGCCCCTGCCCTTTCAAATACGACAGTAACATTGAACCCTCTTATTCCAATTTCTCTTTGGTATTCCATCCCAGGCATCTCTATGTATTCTTTTATTCCAAATGAAAATCCATTCTTTGCTACCTGATCATCATCAAGGGTGTTACTTATTCCACCAAGAGTTTTCTTTAATATTTCATTAGCGCTCTTACCACGAATGGTTACACTAGTTCCTAAAGGCATATTAGGCTTAACATTAAACGCGGGAATTCTTCTCTTTGGTCCTGATTTGATTATTTGCGCTTTCTTTCCACTTATTAATTCTAACAGCTTGGCGGCCTTCTCTAAATCAGTACCTGTCGCTCCAGCACTCAATACAACTTTCACAATCTTTATTTGTCTCATCTTATTTTCTACTGCTGTTTTGATTTCCGATTTCATAGTACTATTATATGGGACTTGTCTAAGTCAACTTCCCTTTCCTCCAATTGAACATGTATCTTTTTTTCACTAACCTCTTTTATTTTACCTATGTTCCCAACACTCCTGCCAGAAATTATAAACACTTCCTTTCCCTTTTCCATTTTCACATTTTTAGCCACTTTATTTTCCGAATCTAAGTAAACACTATCCCCTACATTTACATTATCTTTGGTCAAAACATTAGTTCCATCATGTAAATTCATCTGAATCTTACCATTCTTCAATATTTTTTTCCCTATTATTTTGGTAACTCTTTCCTTATCCTTAGTCTCTTCAAATGCAATCCTGCCTGACGTCGTGGCGATTAACTTGTAAACCTTCCCAACTTCTAATAAATTAAATATCCTAACACCTTCTCTTATATCCTTCACAACCTTACCATTCAATTTTATTTTCTTGGCCTTGACCATTAGCTTAACTTCTCTTGAAGTCTTAGCCAAACCAAGCAAATCTCTAACTGCAACAACAACAGGAATTCCTTGATTTGAGTGGCTTAAAGCTTTAGCTACGTATTTTGTTCCAGTTCTTGGAATTGGCACTTTCTTATTAACTTTTGATCTTGTTAGGTACATTTTCCTTCTCCTTGTTTTTATCCTCGTTCTTTGCTTCTTTCTCAACATGCTTTCCTGATTTCTTTTCAACAGGCTTTTCTTTTAGAAGCTTTAACCTTTCTTTATCGTCTAAGTTAAGACTTTCAATTACTAAGTTGCTCGGATGAAAGTAAACCGCTACTTTGTTTCCATCTTTCTTCTCTCTGTTAACATTTTCAAGAACAATTCTTTCTTTCTTTAAATTGACTTCCGTAATTTTTGCTTTCTTTTTCTTAAATTTTCCACGCATGACAAGCACCTCATCCCCTTTCCTCACGGGAAAACTCCTCTTGCCATACTTTTTTCTCAATTCCAATGACAAATGGGCATTTAAAAACCTATGTCTCAAATGCAACGGAGCATTATATTTATACTTTCTTTGCTTTCTCGGCTGCTTACTAGCCGTCCATTTAGTCGAAAATTTTGATTTCATAGTACGAATTGTGCAATTTTTGCAACTGCACCCCACCTTTCAAATACTTCTCTCGCTACAGCCCCCTTCACTTGTGTTCCCTTAGGATTTCCTTTATTGTCTTTCAACAAAGCGACAGCGTTATCTTCAAACATAACTCTTTCTCCAGTTTTTCTTCTGTATGGTTTCTTTTGTCTTATTACAATAGCCTCAAATACCTCTCCCTTCATCTTTGGATTTCCTTTTCTTACAGAAACCTTAACCATATCTGCAACTTTCGCATATTGTATTCTTCCTTTTCTTGTTTTTCCTCTCTTAACGCTAACTATCTTAACAATTCTTGCCCCACTATTATCACTAGCAATTACTAAACTTCCAATGTTCAATCCTCTTGTAGGTCTCGCACTTACTGCTTTCATTCTTCTTTTCCCCCCAATACTTCTATAACTATAAAATGTACAATCTTGCTCAATGGCCTTGTTTCCCTAACTCTAACAGCATCCCCCTCTTTAACTTTCATCTCAGCAGGAAGTCTAGCATGCAATCTTGTTTTCTTCTTTGAAAGCCTCTCATATTTCTTTTCCTTAACAGTTCTTTCTAATTCAACAACAACCCTATGAGGGAATTTCTTCACAACAATTCCCCGGAAGGTTCTTCCTCTAGATGATAAGGTTCCAACTATCTTTTTTTCTTTCCTCACTGTAGATTTCTTTTTCTTTTCCATCTTCTATTCTCCTCTTTTCCTGTCTAACTATTGCTATTCAGATATCGAATCTTCGTCGAAGCCCACCTTAACAAGGACTTCTCTCACTTTCTTTCTGTGATCTCCTTGAAGTTCGATGTTACCGTCCTTAACAGTTCCTCCACAAGCCAACTCTGCCTTAAGTTGTTTGGCAGTTGCCTTGATGTCGATTCCCTTGTCAAATCCCGAAACAATGGTAATCTTCTTCCCATATCTTCGGGTATCTAACGACACCTTTATCTTCTGCTCGCTTTTGGCGAGATCTTCCCAAGCAATAGCTTCAACAGGTAAACCTGTCTTTGGATCTATCTCCATGGCTATTTATTTTTCACCTCCACCTTGTGGGTTTTGGTGAACGTTAATATCCTTGAAATTGCCTTTTTAATCTCTTTGGTCTTGGCGGTTTGCTTGTTTGCAGCAACGTTCGCCTTCGCCAATTCCATTTTCAAATCGTTCAACTTGGATTCAAGAGATCTCTTATCCATTTTTTCCAATTCACTATATTTTAACAAACTCATTTCTTCTTACCTCCTGATTTCTTCTTGCCAACTTTTTTCTTTGGCTTTTCTTCAACATCTTCAACAACAATCTTCACTTTGTTTCTTAATTCTTCATCAACTACAATTTTATCATGTATGTGAGCACCAGGTGGCAAGATACTTACTTTAATTCCTACAACACCTTGGAGAGTTGTTGCTTGTGCTTGAGCCCTGTTAACAACTTTTGCAGGATCACCTGTTTTCTTCAAGTAGCCTTGAGCGAACCTCCAGGTTCTTGCTCTATCGCTTGGCAGTTTTCCTGACAATACAATTTCCGCTCCAAGCGCCTTAGCGTTCATTATATTCTTCAAACTTCGGTAAGCTATCAATTTAAATTTCAATGAGCCTTTTCTTTCAAGTTCAAGAGCAATGAAATCTGCAACAATTTGAGCATCAAGATTTTCATTCAGTATTTCTCTTATTTCTATATGAGGGTTATCAAGGTCAAACTTCTTTTTCAAAACAGCAGTCATTTCATTTATTTTTTCCCCTTTTCTACCAATAACAAGTCCCGGCCTATTAGTCGAAACAACAATTTTTTCACCAACAGGAGTATATTCAATATTTACCTCACTAATTCTTCCCTTTCCAAGAGATCTCTTTATGTATTCTTTAACGCCAAGTTCTTCTTTCTTAAATTTTACAAATTTTTTCTCTTCCATTATTTCTTAGCCTCCCTTGCTTTTAACAAAACATTAGTTCTCTTTGATTTTCTTCCTCCACTCCTCATCGGCCTACTACTCCAACTAGCAGAAGCAATAGATATCCTTGTTTTATCCAAGTCCATCCCATTAACTATAACGTTTCCCTTCAATCCCTTAAGTAATTTGATAAATTCTCCTGCAGCTTTAACCGGGTATCTTCCAGACATCATTCCTTTCCTATGGGGTATCTCTCCTTTAAAAGGAACGGCTTTTCTCATTTTAATAACCTCTCCAAGGTCAAAAATTGCCTTATCAATATCTTTTCCCTTAATGAATCTACACACGTAACCGGCATTCTTTTTTGAAACTCTAAGATTTCTTCCGATAGCAACAGCTTCATCTTTCTTCGGCCTTTTAGGCTCGACTTTCTTTGCTTTCTTGTCTTTCTTTCCATCTTTCTTATCATTTTCTTTCTTTCCCTTCTTTGCTTCTACTTCTTCTTTCTTAGTTTCTACTCTCTCTTCCTTCTTTGCTTCTTTCTCAACAAACTTCTCTTCCGTCTTTACTTTCTTGTCTTTCTTTTCTTCTACCATTTTATTTCTTCTTAGCCCTAGAACCCTTAGTTGCTCCAACTCCGGCTCCAGAATGGTTTACTTTTCCTATAGTTTGGGAGAATTCTCCTAACCTATGTCCAATCATCTCAATGCTTATTGGAACTTGCTCGAAATTCCTCCCATTATGAACTGCAATAACCATCCCTACCAATCCAGGAACTATAATTAAATCTCTTTTATGGGTTCTTATCTTCTTTCCCCTTGAGTTCTTTTTTTTGCATGAATTAATAAATTTTTGAATAACATCTGAATTTCTCAAAACAGTTCTTCTACTTCTTGCAGGCATCAATTTAGCAACTTCCCTAATATCCAAGCTTTTTAATTCCTCAAGGTTCTTCCCTCTATAAAATTTCTCTCTTCCCTCCACTCTTATTTCTTGTTTTTGCTTTTTCCTTTTAGATTTTTTTCCTTTTGCCATTTTACTTCTTCTTTCCAGTCCTCCTCGGTCTTAAGTGTCCTACCTTTCTTCCTGGAGGAGCATTTCTCTTAGCTATCTTTGACTTAATTCTCTTCCCTCTACCAGACCCAAATGGATGATCTATTGCATTTACGCTAACTGCAGATATTCTGGGATATAACTTTCCTCTCGCTTTCATTTTATAATATTTTCTTCCTGCCTTCAAAAATGGTTTTTGCTTCTTTCCTTCTCCAGCAACCACGCCAATCGTGGCTCTGCAACCCCTGTCTAACTTTATTTCCTTTCTGTTGGGCATCGTAATTCCAATTTTGTTATGTTCATATTTCTTAGAAACAACAGCACTGCTTCCGGCAGCTCTAATCATCTTTCCCCCGTCTCCAGGGTTTCTTTCAATATTGTATATCTTAGTCCCGACAGGTATGTTTTGAAGGGCAAGAATATTCCCTTGTTCTGCTTTTCCTTTTCCAATACTTACCTTGATACCTTCGGAGGCCCCATTAAATGCTACGTTGTAAAACATTTCCCCCACAACTTCTAATTTCATCAGTGGAGCACTATGTGCGCTTGAATGTAAAATCTTAACAACTTTTGCGGTCCCTTCATGCAATGGATACTTAACTTTCCTTCTAAATGCTTTTTTTCTAACTCTATAAGTTAAGCTTCCTTTTCCTCTTGCCTGTTGAATTATTCTCTTTCCCATTTTCTTATATCATTCCCAGCTTAGTTGCAACATCAATCGCCGGATTCTCCTTCTTAAGTTTAACATAAACAAACTTCTTATTTTTCTTAATAGAAGATCTAATCTTTTCAATTTTAACCTTGAAAACTTTTTCAACTTCTTTCTTTGCCTCTTCCTTTTTTGTTTTTCTTTCAACTTCGAAAACCAATGTATTATCCATGTCCATCATTCTAACAACTTTTTCCGATGTCACTGGTTTCAATATCATTTTGTTTCTCCTAATTCTTTAATTGCTTTTTCAGTGTAAACAGTTAATCTTCCCAAAGGATATAAGTCAGAAATAGACACATCATTAACATTCTTTACATCAAAACCATTCAACTTGAAATTTTCTTTCTTTCCCTTCAGAATTAACAATCCTGCGTTGCTCTTGTATTTTCTCCCTCTTGCCTTGCCTTTTCCTGCCCTTACCTTTCTTTTTTTGACAATCAGGTTAAATGATTTGCCAAAAATCTCTTTCAAAGCATTTAACACATCCTTGGTTTTAACCTTTTCTAGTTTACTCTCAATTATCACGGGAACTTTCGTGTCAAACTTGTCTAATGAAGAATATCTCTTTTCTATCCACTCTTTATCCGCAGTTGCAGCAAAAGCAGAATTAAACGCAATCTTAATCTCTTTTTTGTTAATCTTTTTTTCTTTCCCAATTCCTTTTGGAGGATGGGCTCTTCTTCCACCTCTAGTAGAGGCTATTTCAGCACCAACCCAGAAAAATTGAGTCCCCCTTCGCCACATGCTCTTCCTTGGAACTCTGGAAATTCCCCTTCCATAGTGGGCTTTCCAGTCATGCCTCTTATGGCTTATAGTTCCAGAAGCAGAATGCTTTTTTCCTGCTTTTCTATCAGGAGAATAAGGTTGGATGAATTTATCAGCTTCAAAAAACTTCGCGACAATATCTTTTCTAACTCTTCCGTTAAATAATTCAGGCATTCCTATCTCGCCTTTCTTCTTTCCTTTCAAATCATACAGTACACCTTTCATCAGAACTTAACCTCCAATAACTCATAATCCTTTTTGCTCTGTTTCTTATTAGGCCTCATAGCAGGAGTAATCAATATCTGCCTCTTGCTAGGTCCCTGAACACTCCCCGCAACAATAATATAATTTCCCTTTATTTTACCATATCTCTTGAAACCTTCTTTTTTATTCACATCTTTTTCTTTCACATTTCCAAAATCAATAACCTTGTTATTATAATGTACTCTTGTAAACATACCTAATTGTCCAGCCATAGGAACTCTAAACGTAACTCTTGATGGTTTCCAAGGCCCTAAGCTTCCAGGCTTCCTTCTTCCTTTTTCAGATTTTGCAACCTTCAATGTTATCCCAAACCTTCTTACAGGCCCTTGCAATCCTTTTCCCTTTGTTAATCCACGAACGTCCACTAATTTCCACTTCATAATATCTTCTGGGGAAATTTCCCTCCCAATAAGGCTTTTAACAAAAGCAAGTTTATTCTCTGCATTTATCCCCAATTCTGCTAAATCCGGAACCTTCTTGAATCCAGGAACAGAATAAACTATAATTCTGATGTCATCCCACCCATCAACTTTATCCAAATCACCACTAACATTTTTTGGAACTTTCAGTACCTTCTTGAGCTCTTTATCATTACTAACGATAACATCTTTTGCAACTTGTCCGTTTTTATAGAATCTTACGCAGAAAATCTTCATCTTCGGCACCTCAAGAACAGTCACGGGAATAGCTTTTCTCTTACCCTTCGTCAAGGATTTGTCAGTATTATCTTTTACAACTGCAGTCCCCATCCCTACTTTATAAGAAATCAAACCCAAAATACCTTCAGAATCGGCCTTAATGTGTCTCCAGTTAACACTAGGAATAAACTTTTTGGCCCTTTTACGAGGCCAATACTGCAAGCTTCCAAATCTTGGTCTTGTTGTTGTAGGCATTTCTCAATACTATCATCTTAATTTTGGCGTAACTCCACCAAATTTAGTTATTCCACACAGAACAATCTGATTTTAATGATTTATAAATCTATGGATTAGACAACAAAATCCTTTTCTTCCTTCAAATCAATTCCATCAACATTCCTTTCCCTGATTATTTTCCCCTTTCTTTTTGCCATCTCCCTCATCTTATTAGGGTCCTCAACACCTTCTGGAAGTATTATGTCCTTAATCAAGAAAGTATGCTTAATCTCAACATTCTTAAAGTTGTCAACATCAAATAAAACAGCCCTGATAATTTTTTCATCACTTGTTTTCAGCTTGCAGAAGTCTACTTTTAGCTTATTCCCTCCTTTTGTAGATGGTTTTCCAGATTTCGGAGCCTTTGGCTTTATCTTTAATTCATCTTCCCCAACCTTAAATGATAGCCCCAGAAAGGCCCTCGGAAATTCATCACATAACTCCAGAATTTCCTTTCCAGTCATTTCGTCAGAGATAATATATTTTTTAACGCCCATAAATTGCTTTTTATCATCAAACTTTAATTTACCTGTTAAATCCCTTGTCGAGATTACAACCCCACTAACTTTAGTCTTTCCATTTCCCAGTTTATCCCCCATCGTTCTGACAAATTCATTACCATATTCAGCAGTTGTGTTAATATTCACTCTATTTCCTACTCTTTTTGCCAATACCATTGCCCTATCTTTATACTCCCCCCGGCCAAACTTCTCAAATTGCAAGTGTACTAAATCATCAATTTTCCCGTCAAATATCTTCTTTACAAACCCATTCATTAATCATATCGGAATTCAGACTTTATAAAAATTTTCAATTCCAGACAGGTTTATATACTAAATTTTCTCAAGTATATTATGCAGATAGATGGAAAATCCTTCAATAAACTAACTGCCGTAGCAATAATTGTAGTTCTTTTAGCAATAGCTTTTTTCTTGATAAAATCAATTTTTTTGGCAATCTTATCAGGATTGGTCTTTGCATATATAGCAGACCCACTTTATAAAAAAATAAATAATAAAATTAAAAGACCCACCATCTCAGCACTCCTAGTCTCCTTAATAATAATACTGGTAATTGTCGTGTTAGGGTGGTTCACATTAAGGGTATTAATAGGTCAAGTATTCGGACTCTTCACACTACTTCAAGGTTTAGATATAGCTTCTCTAATCTCAAAAATATTCCCAACGGCCTCTGAAGGATTTGTAAGAGAAGTTACATCAGTTACATCAAATTTCATTAGCAACGCAGTTTCAGGCTCATTAAATTGGCTAGTAAACTTTTTCAAAGGACTCCCTAACCTTCTGCTACAAGGTGCTGTTTTCGTTTTTGTATTCTTCTTTGCACTCAGGGATCAAGAGAAATTAGGGGAATACGTTTCAGAACTATCTCCATTAAACAAGCAACAAGAAAAAATATTTGTCAAGGAGTTTAAGGGAATCACAAATTCCATAGTGTACGGATATATAATCATTGGAGTAATTCAAGGCATCGCAACAGGAATCGGATTATTTGTATTCGGAGTTCCCAAGGCATTTCTATTAACAGTAATCGCAGTATTTACCGCTATTTTTCCACTCTTTGGACCCTGGCTTGTTTATCTGCCTACAGCCCTTTATTTATTCACAACAGGAAACCCAATAGCAGGGGGATTGTTAATTCTTTATGGGGCATTAATAGTTTCATCCTTAGACAACCTGCTTAGGCCATATATAGTTTCTAAACAATCCAGCATTTCTCCTGTAATTGCTTTAATTGGGATGATAGGTGGGCTATTTGTATTTGGATTGATGGGTCTTATAATTGGTCCATTAATTCTTGCATACTTAATCATATTTTTGACAGCTTACAAAAACAAGGAACTGTCGAAGATGTTTATAAAAGGGAATTAGAAGTGAAGTTTAAAATAAAATCTTTCAAGATTGGAGCAGGGAAACCTATAGTGTACATGAACAAGGCTGATGCAGTCAAACTTAATATCAACATAGGCGATAGAGTAGAAGTTTCAATCAACAAAAGAAAATCGATAGGGATTGTCGACGTTGCGGAGAGCTATTTTAATCCAGGAGAGCTAGGAGCATCCCATTTAATAATTTCAGAATTAAAAGTTAAGTCAGGCGATAGAGTAGAACTAGAAATTGTACCAGTTCCGAAAAGTTCACTTTTATTGCGGAAAAAGGCTTTCTGTAAGGAATATACAAAAAAAGAAATTGACTTAATAATAAAAGATATTGTGGATGATAAATTAACTGAAGCAGAAATTGCATTCTTTATTTCAGGAGTCTATCATTGCGGAATGACTGAAAAGGAAACAGCATATCTAACCGAATCAATTTATAAAAATGGAAACATTATAAATTGGCGTTCATCCAAAATAGCAGATAAGCATTCAATCGGAGGAGTGCCGGGCAATAGAACAACACCACTAGTTGTTTCCATTTGTGCTTCCGCAGGCATAAAGATGCCAAAAACTTCTTCTCGTGCAATCACAACGGCAGCAGGAACAGCAGACGTTATTGAATCTGTAGCAGACATTGATTTTCCAATTGCAAAATTAAAAAGGATAGTGAATAAAACCAATGCTTGCTTGGCTTGGGGAGGATCACTTGGTTTAGCACCAGCCGATGATAAATTAATCCAGGTTGAAAAAATAATTCACCTTGATCCCGAATCGCAACTAATTGCATCAATACTTGCTAAAAAATTAGCTGCAGGAAGTAAATATGTTCTTATCGACATCCCTTACGGAGAAGGAGCAAAAGTTTCCAAAAAAGGTGCAAAAAAACTAAAGAAAAAGTTTAAGAATATTGCTAAACACTTCAAGTTAAAACTAGAGACTGTTTTAACTGACGGAAGTCAACCAATTGGAAATGGAGTTGGCCCATTATTAGAAATAAAAGACCTCTTAAGAGTCCTAAGTAGAAACAACCCTCCAAAAGATTTGGAAGACAAGGCAATAAAACTTGCAGCAATAATCTTAGAAATGATTGGGAAAACTAAAAAAGGAAAAGGCCAAAAATTAGCAAGGGAAATTCTTGACTCTGGAAAGGCATTGAAAAAATTCGAACAAATAATTAAGGCGCAAAATGGTTCATTAAAGAATCTAAAAAGAGCTAAATTCGTTAAAAGAATAGAATCCAAGTCTTCTGGAAATGTAAGAAAAATTCGCAATCAAGAAATTAATCATCTTGCCAGGTTGGCAGGTTCACCAGTAAACAAGGCAGCAGGTTTATTTTTACACGTCCACAAAGGTCAAAAAATAAAGAAAGGTCAGATATTAATAGAAATCCACGCCGAATCCAAAGACAAATTGAACCAGGCAATTAGGTTCTTCAAATCTTCAGAAGCAATTGAAATAAAGTAAATATATCTTTAAATATCTCTTATCTAGGTATTTTTATGGTAAATCAGGCAGACTACACGTATCAACTGCAAATTTATATTAAAAAGAATCTGAAAAAAGGGTATCAAAAAGAAACTTTAAGGCAGGCACTAATCAATCAAGGCCATTCAATCCGTTCTATAGAAAAGGCATTTGAAAAAGTCGAAAAAGAGATGATTAGGAAAGCACCAGTCCTAAAAACAAAACCTAAAATAACATATGAAAGAATAGAACCGGAAGAAAAGAAATCTTTCTGGAAAAAGTTGTTTGATTAAGCTGCCCCTCTAATAACATCCCTAACTTCTACAACATCAGTATTCCTTGGACATGTCCCATGCAACACAAATTCCTTTCCTGTTAATTCCTGAATTCTATCCATATACTTTTGAGCGTTCCCAGTCAATTCCTCATTATCATCAACAAATCTATCTCAGGGTTCAAACTCTCCAACATTCCTCATCCGTTTTCTTTATTCCTTCTTCTTCCAGGGAAAATGCTTCAAATCCCCAGCCAACAGCCTTCCTTCCCTTTTCTCTAAACCCATTAACCACTAATATCTTTTTAACATCAAATCTCTTGATTATGTCAAGGTTGCCTGAGCATCCAAAAGTTCAAACAAACCCCACACTTTAGTGTTGGGTAAAACATAAGAACTTTTTGATCTCCAATAACTCAGAATTAACATTAAAATCTTCATTATAAATACAATACATCCCATCAACCAATAATGTTTTCATACGCCGCTGCCCGGAGTCGAACCGGGACATCCAGAGGAAACTGGTTCTCAAGACCAGCGGGCGACCATTGCCCAACAGCGGCACGATATTATCATCAAAATATTCCTTTTAAACCTTATTCCCTATTATTTCTAAATAGAACAATACTACTAACTCCACTAAAATAAAAATTTAACCAAACAGTGAAGCTAGTCCAGCAGCCGCTTCTTCCGGCTTCTTTTCTTCTTCGTCTTTCTTCTCTTCTGCTTTTGCTTCTTCAGCTCCGCCTCCAGAAGTTGTAGGTGCAGCAACAGCCATGCTTGCATTCTCTAACTCAGCAGCAATATCAACCCCCTGCAATGAAGCAATCAGCGTCTTTATCTTTGTGTCGTCAACTTCAGCTCCAGTCGCAGAAATAACTTTCTTCAAATTATCTTCATTCACCGGCTGACCAAGTTTGTGCAAAAGCAAAGCTCCGTATATATATTCCATTACTCGTTCCCCCTTTCATCTGTATCATACATAGCAATATCTCTTCCCATGGTGGCAATATTATTCAAGCCATTCCTAACAACCAAAATGTCTGCTCCAATCTGGCCCATTGTCAATTCAAACATCTCTGCAGGCATCTTGCCCTGCATAGCTTGAGCAAATGAGTCCCTGACCATTAATAAATCACCATGATGTCCATAAACTATTTTATATACTCTATTATTCCTAGCTAAATTTTCAGTTCTCCCCATCTTTCTCCTCCTGTTTATCAGCATTACTTTCAGTTTCTTCTTTAACTTCCTCTTTAACTTCCTCCGCAGGCTTCTCCCCACTATTAACCTCATTATTAGCTTCTTCTTTAACTTCCTCTTTATCCTGGCCCACTAATTTCTCCAATGCCTTCTCTTCTCTTCCAGCCTTTGAAATAAAGTATCCAATTGTTTCAGCACAAACATAATCCTGGTTAACAGCAAACCCTAATGCCTTTTTTATCAAACTCTTCAACTCTTCTAGGACTCCCGCTTTGTCAATCTTAACATCCATGTAAACCTGATCAGATTCAGCATCATATGCGGCCACAGGTAAGAAACCAACTTTCATAGGCTCAATGTCTAACTTTCCTAAAACACCTGCAACATTTTCATTAATAACCTCGCCTTCCTTAACAATAATGGCTCCTTTAATGATTTCCAGTTTTCCATCAGTAACTTTAACTTTTAATCCAACACTTCCAAGTTCAGAAATTGCAGGTCCTGGCAATAAGTCAGTCATACCAGCTTCGATTTCCAAGTCATACGGAGCAATATCTCCTGCTTTTGCCCTAGCAGGACTCTGGCTATCTGATAACATTCCAGATAATTCAAATGCATCCAAATCCGAAAAGAATAAAACAAAATCAGCTCCAATAATTTTCTTCAAATCATGCAAAGCACCTTTCTCGGTCTTATCAATCGCCCTAAAAACAATGCTCTTCTTAGCCATCTTAACATCCGCCTTCCCTCTAAAATTCTTCTTAATCTGATTAAAATGGCTTGCAGGCAATCCCTTCATACTGGCAATCAAAACAGTTTTCTTCCCTTTCATCTTCTCCGCTAGCTCACTGACTAACTGGGTTTTCTCTTCAGGAATCTTCTTAACTCTAACATATTTCTCCTTGCTCATAGTTCTACCCCCACAGGTTTACTCATTGTCATTTTCACAAGAACATTCTTCACATTCTCTTTCTTTGTAGGCAGAGCATTCTCAATCGCTTTGTAAATAACTTTAATATTATCAATAATATCTTCATCTTTCATACTCGCTTTCCCAACAGGAATCTTCAAACTCGCTTCCTTCGCTCTTATCTTAACGCTCTTAGATATCTTCTCCAATAATGGTTTAATTGCATCAGCATCTTCTTTGGTAATAATTCCTAGCTGAGGCGAAGGCATTTTCCCAGCAGGTCCCAACGCCTTACCAAATGTTGTAGCAACAGCAGGCATTAAACTAGCATGCGCAATGAAAAAATCATATTCCTCAACTAAATGTCTTAAAGCTGCTTTATCGGCATATTTCTTAAACTCCGGCTTAGTAATCGTCTTAACCAAATCATTCTTGCCCATTAAAAACCCACAAACCTTCTTATCCCTAACTTTATGTGGAACATCTATTACAAGACTAACGTTTGTCTTTCTAATATCAACACCTCTAAGATTCACAATTAAATCAATTGTCTGATCAAACTTCCTTTCCTTGCTTTTCCGCAATTCCTCAAGTGCTTTATCCAGTTTCAGTTTTTCCATCTTGTATCTCCTACATAATGCTTCCAACGCCTAGATAGTATCGCTGGAAGATGTAGTTAGCGATAATTAATACTTAGATAGAGGGTATTTAAATCTTCCTCATCAGAACTCACTATCTCTTCCTTTTCTTCCCCCGCCCATCCCTAGAAAAAGCTTGCACCAATATATCATCCACTTTTATTCTTCTCCGCCTCCATCTTTTCATATAACTAACCATGCTTTTCCTAACAATATCCTCAACCATCTCTCTTACAGAAAGCAAATTATCTTTAGCTCTTTTCTTCAAAGCCCTCATCATCTTTTCATCCACATAAATTGAAATTCTCATTATTAATACTCTGGCATAGCCATACCTACCGGAAGATTAATTATGAAAAGAATTACGATAACGGCAACAACTGCAACGGCTATTGCTCTTAATACACCCTTAAAAGTCCAACGCTTTTTTCCCCGATTTTTTATTTTCCATTTTCTTCACTTCTTTCATCGTCCCCTCTTCACATACACCTTCTGAACTTTAAATGACTTGTAAATGCCTTCTATAATATCCGTCCCAGCATAACCAGCCAACAATGAAAGACGCCAATCAAAATTAAATATCAACCCAACAAAAACCCCAATAATCATAGCAACAATTACAGTAACCACATAATAAAACCATAAAATTTTTCTCCTTAATGATAAAGCTTTCAATAAACCCACGATTCCTCTCGTTAATCCGCCCAGACCCCCAAGAACACCGGGAATCACTAACTGTGCCATCACCTCTGATACCATTCCTTAAGAGAGGGAATTATTTATTTAAATGTTCCGAGAAACTATCAACCTTAAAAATTCGCCGTCTCTGGATTTTACATGGCAATGGAATCAACATTCATAGCAAGAATAAATGTGCCTGAAGAATTTGGCACACCAGTCAGAGCTTATGTATTTAGAAATGGTTTTCAAGAAGGTTATGATAGAAATGTTCAAACAGCCTTTAACTATTTATCTTTATTTATGGGGCACAGCTTCAAAGACAACTAATTCGAATATCTCTTAGCCGCGATGTGGCTCAATACTGATATGGGAATGTCAAAAGGGCTGAAAACAGTTGACTTTATAGGTTATAGTGGAGTAAAAGATAACTGGAGAGCAAATCCAGAAACAGACCCCCCATCTTTAGAAATGGCCTCTTTGTTCCGAGAGAAGAAAAAAGACTTGCAGACATCGTTCCAGGACAGGCATCTTTCTGTGGAGCAACTATGAGGGGGCTAGGAAAAGAAGATGATTACAGAATATCCACTGAAAGCTTAGATGAATATTTTGCCAGACCTCCAAACTTCGGAGAATTTGAACTAGAAATTAGACTCGCTGTTTAATCTTTCTCCCTCTAAAAAAATTAAATATCAACTTAATCTAACAAGTTCATGAAAAAATACCTATACTACATTGGATTAGCCATTATAGTTCTGGCTTTCTTCTCGCCCTTTTATCTTCCTGACTTAATTCCTGGATTATCCGAAAGCCTAACTTCATTTCTTCTTAGTGTGCTAATCGCTGTAATCAGCAAAAGGAAAAAAGGCTGGATATATAGCAATAGGGGTCACATTGGTTGCATTCATAATTTTAATAATTTTTCTTAGGTTATTTTTTCAATAAGACCTTTATAATTCTGATTTTACTTTTCTTGTTTCAAAAATAAACAACATGATTGCAATCACAATATTAATAATTCCAAGCCAAACAAAAAGAACATAAACAGGACTATGGATAACATAATCTTCACCATCTGGATTCAATTGACAAATCATCTCACAGACAAAAGAAGGACTAAAAGTGCCAGAGTGTTTTAGATAATCACAATGAGGAACGCAATTCGGACTGGAAATTGTTTCAATTAATATAAATAAATAAGATTACTGAAATTAAAATAAACAACACGCCAAGGATAGCAAATATCAAAGAGTTCTTCATACTGCAATTAACTAGGCAGTTAATTTAAACCCTCTTAATTCCTGTTCTGAAAACATTCTCTACAGTAAACGGGTTTGCCCTGCGTTGGTTTGAACGGAACCTCACATTCCTTCTTGCATTGAGAACATATTGCTTTATGCATTTCTCTCTGCTCCCTTCTGCCTCCACCAAATCCGCTTCTACTTCCTCCACCAAATCCGCTTCTACTTCCTCCACCAAATCCGCCCCTGTTCTTGTTATAACCAGGCCTTCCGCCCCTAGAACCGCCCCGATTACCAGAAAATCCTTTCTTATTATCTCTTTGTTGTTTCATTTTATACCTCCTTTTTAATTATCTAAAAAGGTAACTTTCTTACATGATTTACATTTATAAAACCATGTAGTCACACTGCTTGAATTTTTCCCATAAGGATAGTTCTTTCTAGAAGAAAGTTTTGCTTCTCCTTTGCAAGAACATTGAATCTTACTAACCCTCGAAGGGCTCCGAAATCTTCTGTTAAATGCCATATTCAATCGATTAAAGAAAAAGTATGCTAATCTTCAACTCAAACCTATCTGAGCCAGAAATAGACGGTATTTAAACCTTTCTCAAAAAACAAAAGACAAAAGAAAAAAATTAACACATTTAAGGCAAGACTGGGCATCTAAAGTCTTCGCCATGGATTCTTGTCACAGTGATGTCACCTGCATTTTCTACAACCATAACATCTTCATCAGAAGTCAATAGGTATGGGTCTACAAGCTAATTTCATATTTAGCCTATGCTCCAATTCCGGATTCCCCAACATCTCCGGTAAAGAAATGCATCTCCTCTCCCCTATATTTCTTGGCTCTTCCCTTCTGCTTTTCAGTTACTATCTAACTACCGCTCCAGTTAAAAATGCAAAACTCCTAGCTTCTTTAAATTACCCACCTTATACCCAGTTTCTTCTAAAGTCTCTCTAATTAAACCATCCCCTATATCTTCCTCAACTCCATCACCCGGAAATTCGACATACTTTCCTCTTTCTTTAGCTAAAACTTTCCTATCCCTCATAAAATAACCTTCGCAGTTTTTCCTATATGGTTTCATCTACAACTTCTCCAAATACTCCTTAATCCTTTCAACTGTCTGAGGAATCAGGAATCCTTCAATCCTCCTCTCGAAGATTTCTGAAAGAGGTTCGAACTCTGATAAGCGATACAAATTAGCCTTCTTGTCAACAATCATTAAATCTCTGAGTCTCTTTAATTGTCTTCTAATGTTACTCTCTGCTAATCCCTTTTCTTCCAAGGAATGTTCATTTCTAATTGCCTTAACCCTATCAATCATCTCAAATGATGTAAGCTCTTTCCTTTCAACTCTCGCAGAATCCAAGGCCATCAATATATCAACAACAACATCTCTGCTATCTCCCGGCTGTAACAAACCAAGACTAAGACAAACCTTCTTTATCAGCTCTCTTTTCCCAGAATCATACGGCCTTTCGTACTTCCTTAATGTTATCTCATTTAACGGTAAATCTTTCACCATGCCCAAATATGGATGCTAGTGATTATAAAATTATCTCTTATTATCCTAAACTACTTCTTTATCTAATCCACACATATTCTAATAATATATTATCTAAATGATTATAAACCTAATCTTCCAAACCTAAAAATGGAACTAGTAGCATTTCTCGGCTCCGATGCAGAAACATACGGCCAGATAACTGGATTAATAAGCAGAGGCGAATGGGAAAAAATTGTATTAGTAAAAACAAAAGATTCCAAGGATTTTCCCAAACCGGAAAACGGAGAGGTAATTCAAGTGGATTCCTCAAAAAAACTAATTGAACTAAGAGAAGAAATCTCAAAGAAGGTTAAGGAAAAACTTTCCGGGCTGGAAGTTGCATTATCTATCGCTTCAGGAAACGGAAAAGAACACATGGCTTTAATATCATCCTTGTTAATGTTGCCAGTAGGAATAAGGTTTGTTGTTTTCACCAAGAACGGCGTTGAATTCATTAACTAATACATCTAAATAGTTGAGATGATAAAACATCCTGAATTTTATGAGATAAGGTCAACTGTAGTGAAAAAAAGGACTATATGTCAGACCTTGTGCAACCATTGTAAAAATTCTAAGAGAATATGATAATCCAGTAAATGTTACAAGAGAAATAAACGGAGAATTTGATGAGAAATATACAAATGGGAAAAGCATGGAATGATGCTTTTAGCCGCCAAGTTTGATACAAATGTAAGATTTCTATTTGACCGTGGCCCCCAAGCAGACAATATGTACAAATTTTTGCAAACAGAATCGAAGAAGTCTTAAAAGGTTAACTAGCAAAAACAAAAACCCATCTAATCATCATCAATACCAAAAGAAGCAATATCAACCATGTCGCCCATTTATACGCTTTCTTTCCCCATGATTCTTTTCCTGTAATTCCCCATATTGTCAGATAGAAGAATCTACCACCATCCAAAATTGAAACAGGAAGCATATTGAATAATGCAACAAGAATGTTAATCACAACTATCCACCACAACAAATCATACAAGAACTGCACGAAATCTCCATCCCATGAGGGCTCGTAATAGGTTAATGGGTTCTTAATACTCTGAATCACCCTATTAACAAAACCCATAAATCCTTTTTGTTCCGGAAGAATAAACCCAATTCCTAAATATGCTTTCCCATCTCTTTCTCCAAGAGTTATTTCTTGAATATCAATTCCTTCATTTTCATCCAATGTCTTTATCAAAATTGTATCACCAGGCTCATGACTTAATAATGTATTTGAAAGCTCCGGTTGGCTTGTTACTTTAACATTGTCTATTTCTAAGATAGGTCCTGTTAATTTGGCTCTAACAGCAGGCGCATCATCAAATGCAATTATCTGTTCTACCCCTAATTCATCAGCCTGTATTAAAACATTATCTGGAACTAAAAACATATTTTCCCCAACGGCAATCACATTGAAATCTTCCTCAACTAAATATTCTTCAACATCTTCAAAATCGTCTATGAAATTACCATTAATAGAATCAATTTGGCCCACATTAACAACTGATTGTGGATAAGCATTGAAGTAAACTCCAGCCGGTTGGAAACTTAACGAAAAGAATAGTGCCATTATTCCCAGAAACAAAATAGTCATAACAACATTAGCAAACGTTCCTGCAGCTAAAATAGAAAGTTGTGGAAACTTTTTTTGTCTATACATCTGTTTTTCATCAGGCTCAACAAAAGCACCAAAGAACGGTCCAAAGAATGCTAATCCGGTTGTCTTAACTTTTATCTTGTTTAATCTTGCGAAAATTCCATGTGCAAATTCATGAGATACTGCAACAATCGCAAGGGCAACTAAAAAGTATGTGAAATACAATGGAGGGAAAAATGATTCCAAGCCAAATAGTTTTGGAAAGTAAGGAATCAACGGAGCTACAGGAGGAACGTTCTGCAATTGCTCAGGAATTTCAGAAGTTATATACTTCCATGCGGACAAACCAATCATCCAGATAATTATAGCCATTAGGATATATCCAGATGTGATGACAAGATATTGTAAAGGCTTCAAAATTTTTTCAAACTTTTTAGCAGTCCAGTCAATGAACTTTAATCCAAATTTGCTATGGTATAAAAAAATCCATCCCTGTCTTTTCAAGTTTTGCCTGTATTTATGAAGTAAAAAGAAAACCACAATACCAAATAGTATCATGAATCCTAAATCATATACAATAAAACTTACCATCTCTTTTTCACTTTATTTATTTTTTCTTTGTTTTCTTAGGTCTGAAAACTTTTTTGTCACATCGCCTACATTTGACTTTTTGAGCTATGACTCTGACTGAATCAGTTCTAATTTTTTGTCCACAATTCTTACACACAAACACGTTCTTAAACATCCTATTTTGTGCGGTTGGTATCTTAGTTGCCATCTCTATTTGTACAAAAATGCATTTTTAAATGTATTTATAGAACTCGCTTAATTATCTTCTCACCTTCAACATCCCAATACTCTACTTGCTTTTCTGCTGCCAATTTTCCCTTCAATTCTTCTTCATATGCAAGGTCTATAGTCTCATAGCTTTCAAGATCCATGACACTTGCCTTATCTCCAGAAACACTCAATATCTGTCCTTTCCTTTTCTCAATCATCGGAACTTCAAATCTTTCATGTCCCGGGACAGCCATAACCTTTTTCTTGCCATTAATAATTCCAACAGCCTCAATCCTACATTTGGCGTGTCCGTGCTTTCCTGTCTTGCTAATATCATTGCTTCGAACAGTGTAGGCATCCCCATCAATTAAAATACTAGTTCCAGATTTGGCTTGAGTCGCATCGATTAGTTTTAACACCATATTCCGTAAAAATTGAAAATCTTTATAAAACTTCCTAATCAAAAACAATTATGGAAACTAAGCCAGATGTATCAGAAAGATATTTAGGAACTATGGGTGGAGTTGGAGATATAAATAGATTAGTAGAAGAGGTCGATAGAAGAATGAGCACCATAGGATTCAATAAAATACAAGAACTTGATTCTAGGACAAAAGACACAAGGATAATTCACAGCCTATATGTTTGGAAAACCGAAACCAATTTTACCATGGCTAACGCATACTTTTCCAAAAATTCTCTAATTTCTAAAAAAAATGAAGAAAATTACTCTGGGGGAATTCGCTCCCAGGGGTATGTATCTATATACTTTGCAACACCAACCCAGATAGACCAGATTGATTCTCAATTAAATGAATTTTACTTAGGGTTTTAAAATGAAAACAAAAAAAGGCGACTTCGTAGAACTCCTTTATACAGGAAAAACCCAAGACCGGATATTCGATTCAAACATCCCTGAAGATTTAAAAGCTCTGGATCCCAAAGCAGAACCTCAAAAGACAATTGTGGTTATAGGAGAGCAAATGGTAATACCTGGATTAGATAAAGTATTGGAAGACAAGGAAATAGGCCAGGAATACAAAGTTAATGTCCCATACAAAGAAGGATTTGGACCCAGAAAAAGAGAATTAGTAAAAACAATCCCTTTATCTGTATTCAGGGAGAAAAATATCAATCCTCGCCCAGGGGAGGCATTCTACCTTGACAATCAGATTGTAAAAGTTATCACAGTTTCGGGAGCAAGAGTCATCACAGACTTCAACAACCCATTAGCCGGAAAAGATCTGGAGTATAAATTTACAATCACAAGAATTGTCCAAGACAAGAAAGAACAGGCAGAATCATTCTTCCAAAACTTCTTTAGGACAATTCCGAAGTTTGAAATTTCCAATGATAAGGTTATGGTAGAAGCACCAAAACCCGCGGAAAAGCTCATTGATTTATATAAGGAAAAATTCAAGGAAATGATTGGCCTGGATTTGGATTTTAAGGAACTAAAGGAAAATAGAGAATCTAAGTAATAGTATAACAATCCTTATAAATCTCTCTCGATTATGATAAATATGCAGGATATTACGTTTGAAAAAGAAGAACATTCCTCCATTGACCAAGAACTTGAGTCTTTGTTGAAAAAGCAGTCAGCCAGGATTAAGGTAGTTGGGTGTGGGGGGGGAGGAGGCAATTCTGTTTCCAGGATGAAGGAGGTAGGTGTTAAAGGATGCGAAGTCATCGCCTTAAACACGGATGCTCAAGACCTATTATATACAACAGTAGACCATAAAATCCTAATCGGTAGGGAATTAACAAATGGTTTAGGGGCTGGAAGCAATCCGAAAATCGGAGAAGAAGCAGCCAGGGAGTCCGAATCTGATATTAAGAAAAAATTCCAAAATTCTGACATGGTTTTCATCACATGTGGTCTAGGTGGGGGAACAGGAACAGGGGCAGCCCCTGTCGTAGCAGAAATAGCCAAGAAATCAGGAGCACTAGTTATTGGAATTGTCACACTCCCATTTACAGTTGAAGGGCAAAAGAGAATAGAAAACGCCCAATATGGTTTGGAAAGGCTAGAATCGATAACAGATACTTTAATCGTAATTCCTAACGATAAGTTATTAGAAATAGCTCCCGAACTGCCATTACATACAGCATTTAAAGTAGCAGATGAAATCCTTACAAATTCCGTTAAAGGTATTGCAGAATTAATCACCACCTCTGGATTAGTAAACTTAGATTTTGCAGACGTTAAAGCTGTAATGTCAAAAGGAGGAGTTTCCTTAATAGGAATCGGAGAGTCTGATTCTTCTCAGACAAGAGCAATAGACGCAGTTGAAAGAGCAATCAATAATCCATTGTTAGATGTCAATATAAAGAATGCACAAGGAGCTTTAGTAAACGTTATCGGAGGAAATGATATGTCTCTGGAAGAATATAAGTTAATAATGGAAACTATTGGAAACAAAGTTTCTCCAGATGCAAAAATCATTTCGGGAGCGCAAATATCAGCAGACATGGAAAAATCCATTAAAGTCTTATTAATAGTAACCGGAGTCAACTCATCTCAAATTCTTGGTTCCGGAATTGCTTCATCTAAAACCCCTCATGACCAATTAGAGGAAGAGTTAGGGATAGATTTCTTTGACGAATAATTTTTAAACCCTCCATCTATCTAATAACATAATGGGAAAGGTAAAATCATTCCTGCTTCAATCCAGAAGGGTTTGGAAAATTCTTAAAAAGCCAAGCTCTGAGGAGTTCAAGGTAATAACCAAAGTTTCAGCCTTAGGCATCTTAATAATTGGAGCTGCAGGATTTATCGTAGCCACGATAATGAGTTTTTTCTAGAAACCTTTAAATACCAATCAAAACCTTTTTGAATATCTACTTCTATTAGATTAAGAAGTAGTGGAACATAAAAATGATTTTTATTGTAAAAGTCACGACAAACAAAGAAGAAAGAGCATTAGAAATGATAGCCGATAGAGTGAAGAAAAAAGGCATCCAAGTCTATTCAGCAGTTAAACCTCATGGATTGAGAGGATACATAATTATCGAAGCAGAAGACAGAGATTCCGTTGAAGAAGCCGCATATAACATCAGAGAAGTTAAAGGCATACTATCAAAAAATATTTCTTATGAAGAAATCAAAAACATGCTTCAGCCAGAAGTAGAAGACTTCAACATAGAAGCAGGAGATATCGTTGAAATGATTGCAGACACATTCAAGAACGAGAAAGGAAAGGTCACAAGAATCGACAAAAAGAAAGGAGAAGTTGTTGTCTCCCTTCTTGGAGCAGCAGTTCCTATCCCTGTAACAGTCAAGATGGACAACATAAGAGTTATAAGGCGTGAAAAAGATGAGGAGGAAGAAGATGCCGAAAATTAAGATGATTGTCGATGGTGGGAACATGAAGCCCGGTCCAGCAGTAGCTCAGCAGTTGGGGCCAATGGGAATCAACATTGGAAAGGTAATCCAAGATGTTAACGAAGCAACAGCATCTTTCAAGGGCGTTAAAGTTCCTGTAGAATTGAATGTAAATCCAAAGACGAAAGATTTCACAATAAAAGTTTCATCTCCCCCAGTATCTGAATTGATTAAAAAAGAACTGAAATTGGAAAAAGCATCAGGAGAAGCCGGAAAGATTTTTGCAGGAATTATATCTGTCGAACAATTGATTGGAGTAGCAAAAACGAAAATGCCTGGAATGCTAGCAAAAGATTTGAAAGCTGCCCTAAAGTTATGTGTCGGTTCATGTAAATCTCTTGGAGTATTAGTAGACGGCAAAGATCCTGTTGAGATTATTCAAGACATCAATTCTGGAAAATATGACGCCGAGATTAAGGAAGAAAAGACTCAACCCTCCGAAGAGAAAAGGAAATCTTTGGAATCTCAGTTCGCCGAGATTAAATCGAAGCAAGAGAAAGAGAAGAAGGCCGCTGAAGAAGCTAAGGCTGCTGAGGAAGCTGAAAAGACTGCGACTACTACAACCCCTGAAAGCTCTGCAAAGAAAGCAGAGGAAAAACCCGCGGAAAAGAAAAAGAAATAGGCTTAAAAACCTATAAAATTTAAAATCTGCACGGGGATGTGGGCCAGCCTGGTAAGCTTCCGGCTTTGGGAGCCGGCGACCCCGGTTCAAATCCGGGCATCCCCATTTAACATGGTAAAAACAAAAAAAGCAAGACACGCAGGCCGATTTGGCACAGGATATGGAACAAGAGTCAGAAAAAGACTCAATGTAATCGAAGATGCTCAAAGGAAAAAGCAAACCTGTCCTTATTGCAAGAAACCCGGCGTAAAGAGGGTAGCTTCAGGAATCTGGCACTGTAAGAAGTGTGGAAAGAAATTCGCAGGCCCCGCATATAGTTTGAAGAAATAGATTTAAAAACCCTAAATTCCCAGATAAAACATGGCACAGTACAAATGCTTCCATTGTGGAAAAACAATCACAAGCAAGATTCTAGAAAAGAGATTTTTATGCCCTAACTGTAATTCTAAGATTTTTTTCAAACCAAGAAAACATGTGGTGAAGATTAAAGCAATCTAAAATGGACCAAGAAAAAATTCAAGAGCTCCAAGTTTTAGAAAGAAACTTGCAAAACTTTTCTATGCAAAGACAGGCGTTTCAAATGGAGTTAAATGAGGCAGAAAATGCCTTGAACGAAATAAAGAACTCCTCATCTGACATATACAAAATGACTGGAACTATAATGATTAAAGCCGATAAAGAGAAAACAGTTAAGGAATTAGAGGAAAAGAAGAAGCTATTAGAAATGAGAATTTCATCCATAGAAAAACAAGAATCTCTGGTTTCTTCCAACGCTGAAAAAATCAGGAAAGAGATAGAAAAGGACAAGAAATAATCGTTAACCGATATACAGAAATACGATAATATTTATATACTGCCCTATCCCATTTACATCATGGCATTTGATTTCAGAAAATTAATGGGGAAGGACAGGGGTGAAGAAGATTATATCGAAATTGATCTCGACCAACAAACAGATAGTAAGAGTAAAATTCTTGTAAAACCCTTTACATTAAAACAATTTGATGATGTTAATGAAATCCTTAACGCTCTCAGAGAGGGCTACACAATTGCAATTGTTGATATTAAACCAATGAAGACAAAAGATGTTATAGAACTCAAGAGGGCAGTTTCCAAGATTAAGAAAACAGTCGAAGCATTGGAAGGTTCAATTGCAGGATTTGGTGAACACACCATAATTGCTACACCAAACTTCGCTGAGATACACAAGGCTCCTGTAAAACACGCTAAAAAAGACGATATGAGTTTCTACTGATTATCTTTGAGCTATTGAAAACATACTCTTAATTGATACAATTATTGTTGCTGGAACAAGCATAACTAACAAAGCACCCAATGTCGAACTAACATATCTTCCTATAGGAATCACTCCAAATTCAATAGAACCCAGCCCACTTATGCCTGCAAAACTAACAATCACCAATGAAACTGCAGCCATAAGAAACGCGTTGACATCCTTATCGGAAACACTAATAAAACTAATCCCCACAACCAATCCTAATATAATTAAAATACCAAGAATTATTGGATGAAGGCTTCCAAAACTTAATATTCCCGCACCTATCGCTAGAACAACTCCTATCAAAAAAGCCCATGCACCAACCAAATTTTCTTTTGCTCTTATGGCCATAACAACACCAGTCCTATTATTTATATAAACCTATCTAACTTCTTTTTTAAGTAAAATATATATGTTTTCAAAAATAGAAAAGTTTAAATACCATTGTAATTCCAGAGTTACATCATGAAGAGCATAAAGTTCGTGTTAAGCGTTTTGACTTTACTAACATTCGCAGTAGTTTTTTCAGGAGCTGTTAATGCTCAATGTATAACATTGGAAGAGGTTTCGGTTCCAGAATCAGTTTCTCACAATCAAGGTGATTTCGATGTTACATTCAAAATAGCTAATGGTGGAGGAAACTGCCTGGAAAGAACAGGACTAGTTTGGGAGTTTGAATCCACATTACCTGGAATGACATGGGACGAACCAACACTTGAAAGTATTCTCCCTTCAGATGATGAGGAAATTACAACAACATTCACGTTTCCAGAGCACAAGAATGGAAACATTGCACTAACAATCTATCTAAGTACAAATGAAGATGGAAACAGAACAGTTTCATTAGAATTATCTGAAATCGAAATTACAAACGAGCCAGACCTTGAAATAACACTTATCACCGAGATAACAGAAAATCAAGATGGTGTTATTGAAGTTGAGAACCTAGGAAACGTAGACTTCACAAACGTTCAATTAACAAGACTTTCAGGTGATTTCGAAGTAGAATTCTCAGATGATGAGTTCGCATTGACTGCTGGACAATCTAAACCGATTACAGTAACCCCTATAGATTTAGGAGTGAATGTAGGATTCGGCGGTAAATCTGTAACAATAGAGGCAAAGGCAGAAGATAATACTAAGGACACAATCGTTATGGCTGTAACGGGTTCATTCTGTGATGCAGGAATAATTGGAACAAGCAACATGAGCGTCACAATTGATGACATTTCCAACAGAGGAGATTCAGACGATAGCGAAGATGATGTTTGGGTTCTTGGAGACGAAATCGAAGTAGAAATTGATGTTGACAACCTAATGGATAATGATGATTTGAGAGATATAGTTGTCGAGCTTGGATTTTTCGACCCTGACGGAAAGAATGTCGCTGACGATTTAGATTTTGAAAGCGGAGATGAGAAGATAGACCTAGGAAGAATAAATGAAGATGATACTGAAACCGCAACATTCAAATTCAGAGTTCCACCAGATTTTGATGCAGGAGACTACAGGCTTGTTGTTAAAGCATATGATGATGGGGACGAAGATGAACTATGTGTTGAAGAAGAAGAATCAGGAGGAATCGATGTAAGATTTGAAGGGGATGTGGAAAGATTCATAATTGTTGACGATATAATGCTGGACAACACAGACTTGATTTGTGGAGAAGTCCTTTCTGGAGATTTCACAGTATTTAACATTGGAGATGAAATACAAGAAAGAGTTAGAATAATCTTGCAAAATGAGCAACTTGGAATTGACGAAGAGTTTGAAATCACGAATGATTTTGATGAAGGAGAAGATGAAAACTTCCAGTTTTCATTCGAGCTTCCAACCAACATAAAGCCAGATAGATATTCACTTCAGTTCTATACAGAATATGAATATAACAACGGAATTTACGAAACAAGATCCCAAGATAGATGGAATGTTTACTTTGATGTTATTTCATGTGCTGGATACACAGGAGATTCGGATGGTGGAGACAAAGGTAATGCGTTAATCAGCGTAACGCAGAGTTCAGATGCTATGCCCGGAGAGGATTTCACAGTCATAGCACAGATAACAAACCTTGGAGCAGAAGAAGCCTTATTCGTTGTTGATTTAGCAAACTATCAATCATGGGCTAGTTTAGTGTCTATCTCAGATACTGCCTTAACATTAGGTCCAGGAGAGAGTGATAAGGTTGAAATAGTCTTCAGCGTAGAAGAGGATGCATCGGGAGACCAAACATTCACAATCCAAACCATATCAGGTCAAAACATCGAAACAAGAGATGTCCAGGTTACGATAGAAGGAGAAAGCACTAATGGAGGATTCTTTACAGGTCTTTCAATAGGCAACCTTGGCGAAAGCGGATTCGTCTGGCTCTTGGTACTGATAAATGTGATTTTGATTATATTAATTATAATCGTTGCAGTTAGAATCACAAGACATTAATTATAGGCAACCATTTTTAAACTATTCAACATTTAATTATTGATGGATAAAAAAGGCGTGATTGAACTCATCTTAAGGTATCTTGTTCTGATTCTTTTAGGTCTAGGAAATCTTGCTATTTTTTATATAATCTTTACACCCCTCACAATCTATCCGGTATATTATTTCCTAACAAAGCTGTTTGATCCGGTATTCTTCATATCTACAGCCCCAATACCTGCAATATACTTCAAGGGTTATGTGGCTCATATTATTCCAGCATGTGTTGCAGGTTCAGCGTATTACCTATTAACAATCCTAAATCTAACAGCCCCTATGAAAATTCTGAAAAGATTGGGTTCATTGGCATTTATGTTCTTGCTGTTTTTAATCCTAAACATAACAAGAATAGTGGTCTTTGCCAATTTAGTCCCTGTCGGATACAATTACTTCGATCTTACGCACCAATTAACTTGGTATTTTGGAAGCACTTTAATGGTCATAATAATATGGTTTACAAATGTATTAATATTCAGGATAAAAACCATACCAATATATACAGACATAAGGACAATATACCAGGAAATAAGAAAGCCAAAAGAAAATGTCATCTGAGATAATAGCCCAGTTATTTAACTCATTACTTGATTTTTCTCTTTCAGTTGGGTATATCGGCACTTTTATTTGGATGTTAATTGAGAGCTCTTTTATTCCCTTGCCTAGTGAATTATTATTAATTCCACAAGGTCTATTAGTTCAAAAAGGGCAATTATCTTTCTTCTGGGTCCTTATGGCGGCAACTCTAGGAAGCATAGCAGGAGCACTGGTAAATTACTATTTGGCCTTCTTTTTAGGGAGAAGAACCATAAATTTTCTAATAAATAAATATGGGAAATTCTTTTTACTCAAGAAAGAGCAACTTGAAAGAGCAGATTCTTATTTTGAAAAACATGGAGGAATAACAACATTCATCGGAAGATTAATTCCCACAATAAGACAAATAATATCCCTCCCTGCAGGATTTTCTAAAATGAATCTCTCCAAATTCATAATATTCACAGGCCTCGGAGCAGGAATATGGTCTGCAATATTGATATGGATTGGAATGATTTTCGGGGAAAATTACAAGGGAATAGAAAGCAATATCACTTTAATTATCCTAGCCATAGCATTAGTCCTTGTTCTGCTTTACTTAATAACCCATTCTAGAAGAAAGAACTAACGATTCCTTCCGTCTATTACTGTTTCTAACTCAAACTTCTCAACAGCCTGCCAGATATCACATTGAGGACCAACAGTAATTTTATAACATAAACCATTAACATCAATTCTAGTATCAGATCCTCTTACAAATTCTACTACAGCCCTATCAGGTTTATTATCACACGTTATATAATCATAATCTCCCTTATTAGCCTCAAAAAAGTTATTTGAAGCACCCCTAACCAAAACCTGGTTACCATGTAGGAATCCTGCCAGTGTTGCAATTGCAGCAGTACTATTCTGACAATCATCTAGTTCAGAAGTTGTTGCGCTAACATATGCAGCCTTGCCCTTAGGAAACAGAATTTCATCCCCTTTTTCGATTTCTATCTCGTTTATTCTAGGATCTGTTTTTAAATATAAATTGTAATTCACAATATTTCCAGTAATTCCAGAAATATAATAAGAATATTTGAAAAGTCCCGTATTACCGACGTTTTCTCTTGTAAATTCAATACCTTCATATTCAACTTTATTCATTTCTTGAAATACCTTGCCTGCAGCAAAGAAAACAAATGCCAAAAAAATCACAAAGGCAATCACTCTAATCAAACTCTTTTCTAAATTTCTCTCAGCATTATCCTTTTTTCCTTCCATGTCTCATCTATCAAGTTTTTGATTTTTAAATATTTCTAGTGTCTAATATAGTCCTAAAATCTTATACAAAAAGGCATCTACAGAATTCATGCTTCCCTCGATAAAAATGCAATTTTCCTCCTCATAAACCCTTTCATTTTCAGACTCAGACACAACAATCAAATTATCCGAACAAGTCTTTTCAGGATAATCTTCATCGCATCCGCCATAACAAGCCCGCCGGATATTACCAATATAATACCCTAAATTGCCTTTTATTTCTGCAAAACTAGTCTCATCTGCGTCAACATACAATGCCCCAGAAAAATCATTAACACTTTTATCTAAATTAACTTCAGACTTTCTTGCTAGTTCCAGATAAGTCTGGAATAAATGGTCGTTCCCGGAAACTAAGTAATACCATCTCCCATTAACGAAACTTCCTTGTTCAATCCCATTATCTTGATTATCATCAGAAGAGCTTTGAGAGCCTGATGATGAATAAAATGCATAACCCAAACTACTGAATAAAAGAAGAGCAATTAAAATCACGCCCCCAATCATTTTACTTCGGCTTTTTTTCTTTTCTAAATCTTCCTTCGAAATTATTTTCTTCATCCTAGTTACAAATAATGCCCATTTAAAAAATTAATGAAAAAGAAAAAAAGAAAAAAAAGAAAAAAGTTTGCTTGTTTAGCCAGAGACTAGGGTTGCACTGCTTCCAGTTTCACCCACGTACTTCTTATCGTCATCTGTCATTACTTCCTCAGTAGTCAAGAATGTAGCAGCGTTTGCAGTATCTCCAGCCTCATATCCAGCAACAAGTGTAGCAACTTTTCCGGTTGAATATACATCACCGAATGTCTGGATTAAGAAACTGCCAGGTCCAACACCTGTAAGAGATTCGAATGCACTTCCACAGACAGGGTTCGTACTACCAAGCAAATCTGCAGCAACACTGTTAACACAGCTTCCTCCAACAACAATTAAGTTCCTGGTTGATGCTGAGTCAATCTCTGAGTCTGTAAAGATAACATCTCCAAGGTTGCTTGAACTCGTAAACGTAGTGTCAGATGAACTCAAGAATAACTCTGTATAGGATTCAGAGTCTCCATCGTTTCCTGCAGGATAGTAGATTTCTACATAGTCCTGATCTCCGTTGGTGTAGTGAAGCCATCTTGTAGCAATATCCGATATGCTGTAAGCCTCAAAGGTGTTACTGCTATCACCAACTTCCAAACCATTACCTCCTCCAGAACCAGCAAGCTCAATTTGGCTAACCTGTAACTCCTTATCAGAATTATCATCAATTGTCAAGTTAACACCTAAAAATCCGCTAGCTTTATTGTCATCCTTGTCTTCTTCATCCCAGAACAAGTAATAGTCTTGAACACCATGACCTGCAGTTATAGCAAGACCAGATAGGTTAATTGCTCCTTTGGTTGTCTCGGTCACTCCTTCATTAGTAAGGTTGTATGGCAAGTAAATCTTCAATCCGCCTTTAGTGAAAATCGTGTTGAAGTTCACATTACTTCCAGCGGTAAAGTTTACCCACTCATCATTACCGGACTTGTAAATTTCGTTAATTGTTAACGAAATATCTCCAAAGTCACATTTATCATTAACCGTCTTTCCATCACATACAGTCTGCCCAGTAACAGCATTAGTAATTGTGGTTTCGTTTCTGGATGTTGTTTCAGTAACAGACGCTTTTAGCAAGTAAGATTCTGCATCGTTTGTAGTGTTATAAGTTGCAACAAACCATTCGTGGTAGTCGCTTCCCCCAAGTTTATCTATAAACTGAAGGTTGTTGTCCCCAGAACCAGCAAGCCTTTCATCAGCTGCTTTTCCAACACCACTAAAGTTACCGGTTGTAGCGTCACTGAAAAGCAAGTTGAATGAAGCATCACCGTCCTTTATAGGGACAGTAATCTGAATACTAGTATCACCATCATTTTCAATGGTAATCATTTCTTCTTCAGGTCTGACGAAATCATTCATGGTGAATTTAACTCCACCAAATCCAGGCATTTCAAGATCTGTCTCAGGAGTGATGAATTCTTCATCATCTGTTATCCATTCAACGACAATCTTGTCAATTTTCTGGGTACTGCCGTCAGCGGTTCCTCTGTGAACCCACGCCTTAACACCTTGTACATCTACGTCGTTTATCTTGACGTTGCTTCCAGAACTAAGCTCAAGCTTACCGTTACCGATACTGAAGTCAACCTTCTTTATACCGCCCTGGTAATCCTGCGTTAATATATCTCTTATACCAACATAAGAGCCATCGCTAAGCTTGTAAGTCTCTCCTTCATTAAGAGAGTTTGTAAGCTCACCGTTAACATCTAGAACTACTTCAGAACTATCAACAAAGCTGATTGCGACTTCATACGTCTTTCCGCCTGCAGTAACAACAGCCTGTTCTCCTTCAGCAACAATACTCTTGACACCAGAGTCTAAAAGAGTGAATTTGCCAAAGACACCACCGCTACCAACGGTGTCGGTTCCGTTCTTAGCATCAGAAACATACCACGTTCTTCCGAACAAAGGTATATCACTTCCTTCAATATCCTCTAAGTCACCACTTACAACATCAGTCTCAGGTTCATCTATGAATTCAAGAGTATAGTTGAGAGCCAATGTGTTAGAGCTTAACTTGAAACCTATGGTAGGTGTTCTTTCACTAAGCCCCACAAGGTTCTCATAATCAGAGTCTCTGAAATGCGTTAACTTAGTAGAACCAAGAGTAATCTTTTGCTCGTAGTCGAACTCATCATTATCGTCCGCTGTATACGTGCCGTCTGCAAGAACTTCTGTTAAGTCTTCATCGTCTACCGTAGAGCCGAATGGACCATTCATGGCATCTCCAAGGTTTAGTTTATCACTAGACTTGTCTAGTTGGACAAAGTCTCCGCCAATTCCTGTAGATCCGCTTGAACCCCCCTGGTCAGCCAAAGCATTAGACAAACTTGTCTGGATGTTGGTTACAGCAGGCAAATCCAAGCTAGCACCACTTCCATATACGACCGCAACATTAGCAGCTCCATTCTCCACGAAAGGTGCAGGATAGTTAGCTGCAGCAGCAAATGCCACTGTAGAAGCAATCAAGGCTACCGAAGATGCAGCAGATGCAATCTTTTTATAGTCAAATTTCATATATTTTTTAACCTCCTTTCATCTATCCTCTTTTAGCAGCTCCGCAGAGCCCCTCCTTGAGGAAGTTGCATTCTAAAGCAACTCGCCCGCCCGCCTTTCGACGTACCACCCCATAGGGAGTGATTATAACAGGCACTCTCGATGAGAGTTATACTAGAATCTTAATTTTTGTTTAAAAAGCTTTCCATATACGCTATACGCACTATATAGAAACCATTTATTCCTACAAAATTTCTTTATAAAGCTTATGAAACTACTAAAAAGTACAACACCTTTTCTAAAATATATCTCATTTCAATACTTTTACCCAATTTCACAATAGGGGGTATTTTATACAATATATTAGAAATAGAAACATATAAATATGAAAGATATTATATACATATGTGTTTGAAAAAACCCACTAGATAAAATGGCATCAAAAACTAAGGTAAGACAGATAACAATTGTCGACGATTCCGGAAGGTTTAAGACAATGCTGAAACGATTTTCATCTTCAAAAAAGGATTATGACTTTGAAGGCCTTACAGCATTGAGAAGATTGCTGTCAAATGAGAAGGCAAGAGTCCTTAATGTGATAAAAAACAAAAAGCCAAAGTCTATTTATGATTTGGCAAAGATTTTGCAGAGAGATTTCAAGTCAGTACGTGATGATTTGACCCTTCTTTCAAGGTTTGGATTCATAGATTTCGTATCTGAAAGAGAAGGTAACAGATCCAGACTGAGACCTGTGTTGGCTGTGGATTCAATAAACATAGAAATAAAGATTTAATAGCACACATGGAATATATTGGCTATTCTTCCAGGAAATTCAGGTATTAGATAACTCGAGCCCACTCTTGCTCCAGCACAATCCCCCTCTTCTAACCTTATTATTTCTTCTGGACTTGCCTCAACACCAGCCTCATAGGATGAAACGAAAAGGTATCCTCTAACTTGACTTTCATTTCCTATGTTCCAACTAGCATCTATAAGACCCCTCATATCTTTTAGAAGAACATCACATGAATCTAAGCCATTTAGGCAAGCCCCATTATCCAAGCACAAGCCAAACAAATCCTGGATACGAGCATATTCAGTGCTCCTTATCTTGCAATCTGTGGTAAATTCAGATGAACTCTGCAAAAATTGATATAATTCATTGCTCTCTCTAGTCCCTGTATTTTGATTTCTAACGCTTAACCCAAGCAGAATGAGTGCAACTACGGCTACAACAACCATAATCAGTACAAAACCTATTATTTCTTCCTGACCTTTCCTATTCATCTGTCTTAAATCCCAGGTAAATCTTACCTAAATCACATTTATTTCCAAGCTCTCCATCATACCTGCAAAGGGCTACGAATGCTGAATTAGAAACAAAATTTTCAGTTTCAATCAAGGTTATTGAACCACAATCAGGGTAATTCTGCTTAGTGCACTCATTATCTGCAAAAGGATAAGTTTTTTCAACTCTCAAAAAAGGTACATCCCAAAAATTGTCATATTTCTCGTTTCCCTTCAAGGCAAACACTTTATCCATATCGATACAAGAAGAACAATCTTCAATATCCCATGAAAATTCAGGACTTCCTGCCAACTTCCTGACAACCTCTTTTGCCTCTTCTTCCCTCAATGTTTCCCCGATATTCTGCAAATTACCAACGCTTATTGAAAGATAAAACAATAGAACTATTCCAAAAAATATCATTATTGCCACTAATACAAACGCCATCTGTTGTATCTTTATCTGCCCTCTAGAATAGTTTACAATTGAGCAATTCATTTTTATCCTCCAATGCCTCAGACTTTAATTCAACAGCCCTTAAGTCAGAAGAGCTTTCATAATCATCCCTCAGCAATCTGGAAAATTCTCTCAGACTCCCAGATAACCTGGTCCCACATCCTTGAAATTCTAAATAGTCAGCCTTATCAGCATAAACCTCTGCAAGGTTAGCACCCCTCTTCATCAACCTTTGTAACTGACATTCATATAAATCATCATCGGAAAAAATTTCAGCATAAATCAACCCATCATTTAGATAAACATCTCTTGCTCCGGATTCTCCAACATTAATATCGCAATTATCGGAAAAGAAACAAACCACCTTGCTCCCCTCAGGACATCCAGTTTTACTTCCAGTAACATTAATTCCAGGCAAACTCAAATCACTTACTTCATCCTCTATTGAACCAGGAGGATTAACAAAACAATAGTTTCCTGTATAAATCATAAGGATATCAGCAACCTTATACGGCATCTCAAACGGCTTTGCAAAAACATAAACCTCCCTTCCCTGAACTATATCCTCAGAAAAGACGTACTTGTTTTTCGAAGTAATCCTTCCCCCAGGCCCAGGCCATTCCTCCCCAATTCTACTTCTTGTGGATGTACTTATAACCTGATTACCAAAATCACCTATGTTTCTACAATCATTATAGATTCTAGTTTCATCCCCAAAATTTATCTTAATTAATTTGCCTTCTTCTAGATTAGTCTCAACCGGATTCAATAAATTCTCTAGTTCAACAGCTGTTTGGGTGCCGGCCTGATATTGATTGGTTTTTATAACACCTGTTGTAAAGTATATTGCAATAAATATAATCACTGCTCCAACTATTATGGCAAATAACCATGAAAAACTAAACTCAAAACCTTTCTTATCCATTTTCCGCTTCATCCGACTCAGGAGTCCTAGTTATCTTAACTAGGTCATCAAAGCTTCCTTTTTCATAAGGAATCCTAACTTCCCGATTAACAACATCAAAACAATGCCATGAAAAATCAAACTCAATATGTTCAATCTCCGTAGCCACATCATCACATGATTCTTCAGGCGGATAGAAAAATAAATTGTTATTTCCCCACCTCTGATAATCTTTCAGCTCCCCATATTTAATCCCACTTCCTGTTCCCTCGCCTAAACAAATAGCTTCAATCCCTGAAGGCAGACTTCCGACATAAGTGTCCCTTACAATTTCAGAGGACCATGCTCGATTCATAGATCTCTGGAAATCATCTTTAAAAACTTCAACATTTGCACAATCTCCAATATTTACAAATTTGGTTATGACATAAATGCTAATTCCTACTATCGCAATAATCAAGATTATAGAAAATAAGATCCCTATTGATAAAAACTGTGATTGCCCTCTTTCATTCATGTCTATTAAAGAAAAAAATCTTAATTAAAGGTTTCTATCTATTCTTCTGAAGTTTTCCGTTGATTCTATATTCATATCCTTTCTTATACCCTTCATCTCCAGCCCAGTTCACATTATATCCACAATCACCAATTGCAGTGCACACTTCTCCTTGCCTTTCAATCCAACCTTCTTCTATACATTCACAGTTATCCTTGCACTCCTCTCCTCCAAACAACCCCTTTTCAAATGTCACAACACATTCTACATTTGCTTGAGCACAAATACCTTGAGATTCCTCGGAATTCCAAAATTCTAATCCCGGAGATGTGACAGGTAAACAAACACCCCTACCTTTATTACTTGCAAAAATCGCTTTATCATTCCAATAGCAATCTCTTCTATCGGTATTCAAACAATCATCCTCTTCTGTTTGAGCTAAACAATCTTGCCATCTATTAACTCTGCATGCTGCCTGCGAAAATTCTCCTCCAGATGTTTCAACAACTTCCTCTATACAAACTTCATTTCTAAAGTCAGCACAAGGCTCGGAAACAACTTCCCCATTAATACACAAATATCTGAAGAATCTGCTTCCCACTCTATCCTGCCCATCACCACCCTTATCATCACTAATACACCAACTCTCTCCATGATTTCTTTCTTGACCACTTTCATCTATACAATTTAAATCTGCACAAATATAGTCACCATATCTTGGACTCGTGCCTGCAGAATTTTCATCTCTGCAAAAACTTCCTTCTAAATAATCACAATTCCCGCAGTCTCTATTATTTGCATTTCCTTGCCCAAAACCACAACTTTCATCTTTTCTTTTTACATTAGTCCAATATTCTTGGTCTTCAACTTTTGTTGCATCATAGATATTTCCTGGATTTCCACAAGTGTCTTTAAAGTAAACTTCATCTTTCCCTGGAGCACACATTGTCTCTGTTGTAGGCCCACAAATAGTTCCTAACTCTTCGGCTGAACATAAAGTTCCTGAATAAAACTCACCATCACCTCTTAAATTGCACTCTTCTTTTGTTGTAAAATCACAATCTCTCTCAAAGTCTGTTTCAAAAACACAAGCTCCCTTTTCCTGTCCTTGAACAGATGCAATACATTCTAATTCATTATTTATATTCTGATTATAATCTGTCTGTAAACCTAAGAAAGAAGAAAGTCTTTTACATCTTACTAACGTAACAAAAGCAGCCTGGTCACCCAAAGTACAACATCCTAATCCACATTGAGGGGGGCTTTCTAAACTCCAAACTCCTCCATTCTGATTACACACCAACTGAGGGGTATTATCAGCACACGTTCCTTCAGTGGAGTCATAACAAGTTCCTTCCTGACAGAAAGAGGTAGCATCACAACTAGTTGGCACTTGCCTATACCCAGGGTCACATTCCTCAGCAGGCACGTTTTGACAATAAGCGCCAGAATTCGTTTTTTCACAGCATATAGTATTCTGGGCAGATACATTGCTCAAACCGGTAGCTAAGGTAAAACCAATAATCAATACAAATATTATCATTTCTTTTCTCATATTTCTTCTAAGCCATAACCAGGAGGCCAAACAAGGCTTCGCGAGGCGAACTTAAATTCTTCCTCAGTTAGGACATTACCCAATATGTATAATGTGTCTCCATCCCTTTTTAGTTTATCTATAGTCAAATCTGGATAATATTGTATATATAATAATGTATCTGTATCTCCTAAAGTAGATTCAAAGTCAATTATACTTGAGGCAGTCATCAACAAATCATACATTTCAGTATCCAGAGACGTTGTAAATTGTCTGAATGTCTGCACACCTTCTTTTCTAATTGTCATAGGGCTCAAAAAACTCAAAACAAGCCTTCCCGGAACAAAACTTACATTTAACTCCCCAGAGCTTGATTCAACTTCATATCCCCTTTTTTTATACTGTTCTTCCAAGTCCCTTACACATTGTCTTGCCCTAGGTTCAATCTGTGCTTTCAATTCCTTTTCAAAATTAGCCTTTATCAAAGGTTGTTGCACCGTGCACGTTTTATAGTTCTCAGAAGAGTAACATAAGTATGTAAACTTATTATCTTGATACAAAACATAATTTTCAGGATTTAAATAACCTCCCTGACTAGCAAGCAACTCCATCGTTTCTGTAGTGTCTTGCTCCATGCAATCTTTCAAATAAGAACTCGGATCAACTTCTCCCGCAAACACATTAATCTGTGGAAATAGAAAGATAGCAACAATAACTCCAACTATCACAACAGCAACAACAACAAATATTGCTATCTGCCCTCTTTTATCAATTTTTCTTTCCATTTTTTTGAAAAATTTATGACTGAGAATCAAAGATTCTCATTTTATCCACAAGGTAAGAAGAAGAATTTTCTTTATAATCCTTTCTAATATCCCGCCCTAATAGTCAGGCACTGTCCAACATTGTTGAAATCATCCTTACATTTGACATAATAATTCAGAGTCTCATCAAAGTCTGCTGTATGTCTCAATCCATCTCCAATCATCTCAAACACATTTTCTCCTCCAAATATGAAACTACAACTATTATGACTATAACTACATTCAGAATTTTCATTGGTTATCACATTTAATTTATTATTTCTATCATAGACTCTTGTAATTGCAGGACCTTGGGTATCCAATTCAACTCTAAAGTCTATCTCGCTTTCGGCTCTATTATCCGCAATATCCCAACAACTTATTTCCCTATGGTAATCCCCTTCAGTTAAATAAGCAAAATTGTATGTATGAGTTATATCATCATTTGTTCTAAACTTGTCAATCAGTTTTCCTTCATCTCCCCACCAACATTCAACGGCCCCAGGAGCACCCCCAGAGATTTCAACAATCAATTCAACTTCAGCAGTTATAGTCCCAGAAACAATGACTCCATTAACTGCTTCGGGATCAGTCCTAATTTTATCTATCACTAAGGGATTTAAAGTCCTTGTTATTTCATATAATGTTCCTTGTTGGTTCGCATTCCTATCTTCAGATTCCCAAGGTTTATCCTCACATCTAAAATAATAGTCGTTTTCATCTTCAGTTATTGTTAAACTAGTATTACAAGCCCATCCAAACAATGTGCCTTCATTGATACCATTTATACAATTAACTTCGTTAATCATATCATCATAACTTATATCGCTGGAATCCCACCTACACTCAGCAGGCTCATTGGTATAAAAACTAACATCTTTTTCAGTTGCATTTATGTTTGCATATGCCGGACTAGAAGGATTAAATTTACTTAATATTGGGGGAGTTAAATCATTCTCAGGCGAAATACAGAACTGTATATTATAATCCGCTTCATTTACATTTCCTGAGCCATCCCTACACTTCATATACATATTGAAATCAGCCCTCCTATCAGGGTCAACACCATAAACGCCCAAACTCTCTAAACTTGGCAACAATAAGGCCATACTATGGTCCTCCTTGAACAAACTCCTTCCACCAAACCAAAATTCCATATCTTCAAACCCTACATTTCTGTCAACATCATATTTACATTGCCCATATTCATTTAAACTAACTCCTAACTGCACTAATGTATAAGCAGGGATACATTCTAATTCATTATGCACTACTTTAAATCCGTTATTTTGAACATCAGCATATTCAAACGGCTCTTCAATAACATCATAATTAGGACTTATCTGAGGAGGGGTCGCATCATTTGGAGCAATGTTAACACACTCTTCTTCCCCAGTTCCTTCATTCACAAATTCACAAGTTTGTCCAAGACTCTGACACTTATATTCTGAACAAGGCAAACCATCACCACACTTACTACAATCATCACCGCCTAAAGGAGGTTGCCATGGTCTACAAGTATATGTCACCTTCCATGTATCTGTATCTCCAATTCCAAATAAAGCGAATATAATTATAATTATAATTAAAATAAATAACACATATGGTCCTAACGCGAAAAAGTCACCCCATAGGTTAGCACCTAATAATTCTAACCCTGCCCATGCCCCTGCGTAAGCACCCATAGCAACCAATCCATAAACAACAGCCTGAGGAAGCCCAGCACCAATACCTAGAACATCAATTAAATAGGCTGTAATGGCTACTCCTATCAACGCTCCCGCTAAAGCTCCTCCAGTAGCACTAAGTTCAGGACCCACAGCTTCCAACAATGGAGGGTGCCAAGCACCTAATTGAGCCAACCCGAGTTTAGCTAAAATGCCAACTCCTGCTTTAGTTCCCGCTAAATAAACTAATGCAATCCCTAATCCTCCAGAAATCATTCCTAAAGTTCCAAGACCTTGATTAGATGCTTCCCATTCTGCTTTAGTCATGCCAAATAAAGCTGCTAACTCCTCATCAGACATAGGTTCTGCTTTTTGATCTTTCCATCTATCTTTATCCGCGTAAGTTTTAAGAACACTGATATAACTATCGCTTAATTTCTTCTTGCCACCACCCTTAACACTAAACCCATCATCAGTATAAACACCTTCAATATTAACATTACCGCCACAATCACCCAAGCTGGTACAGAGGTTATTCATTCCCTCCACAAACTTATTTTCCAAACACTCCCTATTTATCCAATCATCTCCTCCTAATTTTTTAATTCTAATTACCTTACAAGTTTGTGTTGCAAGTCCACAGATACTTTCTCCAACCTCTCCTCCAAATTCCTCTCTTAAATTAAGACCTCCCGGATATTTAGGAGCACATATATCAAACTTAAACTTATCCGCAATTCTAACCTCTTTCAAAAAGCAATCGGCATTCTTCTCACATCTATCTAAACTATCTTTGTCTGAATTAGTGTTTAAACAAACCTGCCATGTATTTAATCTACACGCAGAACTTGAGAATCCAATTTCTTCATCTCTGTTCTCAACGCAAATTTCATTTCTATAATCTTGACAGGGGTCTGTCCTAACTTCTCCATCTGTACACAACTGTCTGTAGTGTCTGCTTCCAGGCAAGTCTGTGCTTCGCCTATCATTCTTCTCTTTTCCTTTTTCATTATCTCCTTTAGGCCATGAATCAGGACCGATTCTAGAATCAAATGCACACCAACTCTCCCCATTCTTCCTTTCTTGCCCCCATTCATCTATACAAGACAAATCTCGGCATACATACTCTCCTAACAATGGTTCATCATCTCCACTATCTTCCACCCATTCACCACAAACGCTTCCTTGCAAATAATCACAATTCCCACATTCGGCTTGATTGCCATCTAAAGAGCAACTTTCATTCTTGGAAACAACAAAACTCCAATATTCATCATTATTTTTTTTGTCATAATCATAGATATTAGCAGTATTTCCACAACTATCTTTGTAATAAACTTGGTCTTTATCAGGAACACAAGTTGTTTCTTCTGTTTTCTCACATATCGTTCCTAATTCAGGATTAGTACACAACTGGTTTGAATAAAATTGTCCATCCATTCCCAAACATTCACTTTTTGTAACAAACTCGCAATTGAAACCTTCTCCCGGCAACTCGTCCAAAACACATGCGCCTTCATCCTGATTATCAGCTATTAACAAACATTCCAATTCATTTTCCACTTCCCGCCATTCTCCCTCTATGCCCGATCTGTCTATCAAAACATTACAGGAGTTTTGCGTAATGAAGTTAGCATTACCCCCAATTAAACAACATCCAGGTGTACATTGAGCAGGTTCTTTTTCAAACCAATTTCCTCCGGACTCCTGACATGCTAATTGCGGAACATTAGCAGAACATGTACCTTCACTAGGGTCAATGCAAGTTCCTAGTTTGCAAATCTCCGTATTTTCCCTTCTATTTTCTATACAATCGGTACTACATTCATCATTACAAGTATCATAAGGATATTCCTGACAAATTGAGTTATTATTATCCACCGGACAGGTCCACAAAATTTCTTCCGCACTCACCAAACCATTAGACAAATATCCTAATATTTTCTCTCTAAGCCATACAATTCCCTCACTTTCTCCAGTAACAAATTGCCTATTATTACTTTCGTGAATAAAGTAACTAACAGCAACCCCCATCATTACCAATATAAAAATTTCAAACAAACAAATCTCTCTTTTAAATTTCATAAAATGCCTCCGGTTCACCACCCAATTCTCTTCTTAAAAGCTCTTTCCTCGAATATATATCAAAGCTACCATTAACGTATCTATGTAAAAATTTTCTTATGGGAATCAACCCATTAGGTTCATAATGTAGTCTACCTTCTACAAGCCATCTTCTTACCAATTTTCTTCCAACTTCTCTTCCAAATCCACTCATAATTTTTTCTAATTTTAAAGTCATTTAAAATCCGGGCGGAATCGCACACCCCCTTATTGCTATGTTCATTGTCTCTCCAGATGGTTTATGTTCTACTGTATATATCTTAGTAGAATCACTCAAAGAATATTTTCTTATGTCAAAATTATTATATATTAAAGAATATCCAAGATATTCAAAGTAACAATACTTTGCTTCTTGTCTCGCAATTTCATTAGCAACATAACCTAAATCATAAAGGGGACTTCTTATCGAGCTCCTAAATGAATTGAAGTCTCTACTAAAGTCCCCCCCAGACAACTGCAGGTTCCTTGAAACAACAATATCCACAATCTCAGGTTTTAACACAACCTTTATATCAAACAATCCTCCAGCCTGCACATCGTAATTTCTTTTTTCCAATTCATCTTCAAGTAAAATAAAACAATTACCAACATCATCTTCTATTCCAGATTCCAACTCTTCCTGAACCCGGGTTATATAACGAGGATATTGAGCAACACAGGGCTCATAATAATTAATGGTTTTACAGATATAAGCAACATTACTATCGTCAAAAACCTTATAGTCCGTAGGGCTCAAAAATCCACCTTGAGGCATCATGATATCTATTTTCTCTCTCACACTATCTCTAACACATTTACTAACAAAACTTTCAGGGTCAAACTCCTCTCCAAAACTCGAAATAACAGCTCTATTTTGGTAAACAACAAAGAACGCAATTACTGCTGCAACAAGCAGAATTCCAACAATTACAAAAACTGTTACTTGTCCCCCCTTCATCTCCCTTTCTCCTTTTTTATAAGAATTTTGATTGCTTCCTCAATTAAATGTGCTTTATTACGATAATTGCCTTTTTTCATTATAGAATCAATAGCCCTCTTTGTTGCAGGATCTATTGTCGCCGATATCCTCTCTTTTCCCATTGTATTACTTGGTATTATCTAATATACAAAGTATATTTAATGTGATAAAGTATTACTTATTTATAAATGCTTTTATCCATAAAATAAATTGCAAAAAATTAATCGTCCTGTTCAACTCTTGGCGCAAGAATAAAAGATAACATTACATTTCCTGTTGGAAAGTTAATCCTCATCGGATGGTTATCCGAGAAGTTCAAGACAGCTTTATTGGATACTTTTGCTCCTTTAACAAATTTGCTCAAATATTCCAAAGAAAATCTTGCAATACTGTTTCCTGAATGAATTTCCACTTCATCACTAGAAAATTCCGCCCTGGCAGAATTTAATCCTTTAGCCTCTACAACAAACTTATTCGGTTCAGCGATAAAAGTGCAAGCATCACTTACTACTTTACAATCTTCAATGACATCAACAAAGGCATCTGAATCCATCTTCACAACACTATCAAATTCCCATTGAGGCATCTCTCTTTCCTCGCCCTCAACATCTATCAAGGCCAAAGAAAAATCCCTCTTAATTTTGTCCTGAATGCTCAATTTTAATATATTTTCTTCATCGCCCTTTTCCAAAACCAACTTGCTTCCTAATCCACACCTTCTTAAAACATTCTTTAAATTATCTAAATTAATCCCTAAAACCTCCTCTTTTTCAGCCTCAAAAGTAGAAAAAAGGTCTGCGGGAATATTAAAGTAAACCATAGCTACACTAGCTGGATCAACAGCAACCAAATTAACACCCTCCTTACTAATTTTCAACCTAACCTCAGTTACCAAATCAGAAATTATCCCTATTATATTAGCAAACAGCCTAGGGTCCTCTAATTTTAACTTCATGATATATCTTTAATCCAGGGATTTTTAAGGATTGTTATAGTCAACCGACTAAGTATTTTGCTGTCGGATGAATATTAGCAGAGCAGTTTAACAGGTCCGCTTTATACCCAGAACAACAAACCATATATATCCCCTGCATTATCCAGATATATGGCATCCAGAATCCTTTCTATAACCAGCATTTACTATTCAAATCCAAAAATCCAACAAGCCCTATTTGATTTTGCAAAAGATAGGGAAGTAGTTCCGAATTATAATAATCAAAGTTTTGGCAAAAGGCCTGATTCCTTGCAATACCCCTCAGACATCATGGCCTCTGTAAAAAAAGGAGCAACATCCTTCCATGCATCTGAAGAGCTCTGGCACAATCCTCTAGAGTTGGATTCAGATTTTTCTCCAAAACAGATGTCCGAACTAAGGAAATCCTGGGACTTATTAATTGATATTGACTCCCCGTACCTAGATTGCTCTAAGATTGCAGCCAATTTAATAATAAACGCCCTCGAGTTTCATGGTGTAAAAAATTACGGAATAAAATTCTCGGGAAGCAAAGGATTCCATATAATAGTTCCGGCTAAATCCTTCCCAGATAAATATCAGGATCAAGAAACAAAAGACATGTTTCCTGAATGGCCGAGAGCAATCTCTGAATATCTGATGTATTATATAAGAAGAGACTACAATCTTCAAGCCTCAGAAATTCTTGATAATTTCAAGGCAATAGAAGCAAGAACGAATCTCTCTAAGGAAGAGCTATTACAAAGATATTGCACTTCCTGCCATAGGCCCGCAATAAAAAGCAAAATTGTGAAATTCATCTGCCCAAGATGCAAAACAGAAGTTGAAAGAAAGAATTACAAATTAACTAGCCGGAAGTTAAAATGTATTGATGATTCATGCCCAGGATTTTTAGAAGTAATAGAGCAAAAGGATTATTATTATTGTGAAACCTGCAAGAACCCCAAAAATCCCAATCTCTCTCTTGATTCAGAAAAAAATCCAGAACACTTTGAAGAAACAGAAACAACAAGCGCTGAAAAAATTGCAGCCCTTGATTTAGTCTTGGTAGCCCCAAGACACCTGTTTAGAATGCCTTATTCTTTACATGAAAAAACAGCTCTTTCATCAATTGTCCTAACCAAGGAACAAATTTCAGATTTCAACCCAAAAGATGCAAATCCTTTAAATGTGAAAGTCCAGGATTATTATCCAGAATCAAAAAAAGGAGAAGCCTCTCATCTCTTATCTGATGCATTGGAGTGGAAGAAGGATAAGGAAACGCAAGAGGAAAAAATAACACAAGAAAAATACAGAGGGATGAAATTTGAGGAAGTGGATTATTCCAATATAACTTCTGAACAATTTCCAACACCAATTAAAAAATTATTAAAAGGTGTGAAGGATGGGAGAAAGAGAGGCCTTTTCATCCTATTAACTTTCTTGCGTTCAATCCAATATTCTCCTGAAAAGATAAATGAAATTTGCCAGGAATGGAATAAAAAAAACCAGCCTCCTCTAAAACAAGGTTATTTGAAAAGCCAGATTGATTGGCACTTAAAACAGAAACGTAAAATCCTCCCTCCTAATTACAGCAATCAAAGTTTTTACAAAGACCTTAAATTATTTGACAAACAGCCACAAGCGAAAAATCCCTTATCAGAAATATTAAGAAAAAGAAAAAAATAAAAGATTGATTTTAAACGAAGAACGATGTTGATTTGTCGTTGTTATTTTCGTTAGATTCTCTTATCTGGAATCTTCCATCCGCCGTTGCATTAAATAGGTATGCTGTATCATTAAGAATGTTTGTATATACATCCTCAACAAAAACTCCCTGTCCAGGATTTAGTGCAGGAGTTAAAATATATCTAGATTGGAAATTTGTCACAACAAATCCAGTTCTAGAGGCTGTAGCCTTGCCTTGCCCGATATTCCTAACATAAGCCCCCACATCTGCTCTCCACTCACCAGTTCCATTGGAGCCATTTCCACCACCATCGTACCAATAAACACTAGTGTTAAGGTAATCAATCACAAGGTCAGGCAGTCTAACCACCGTACCATTCCCGTCTCCTGTAGCATTTCCATGAATAACTCCAGTTCCATTAGTTGGATTTTGCAATCCTCCTCCAATTCCCGCAGCTTTAATTTTTCCAGCTTTCGGACTAAACAAGACACCAGAACTGCTGACAAAAGAAACAAGAACCACCACTACAACAATGCCCACCAGCTATAAAAGTCTTTTATCCATCTTATCACTTCCTTTCATCTCTCCAAATAAGACCAAATATGAAGAACTATTTAAAGATTTGTATAAAAAGAAAAAAATAAAAATTAAAGCCTTACAAAATTAAAGCCTTAAAAACAAGCACCAAGATAACACCCTGATGAATTTAGATTCAAACAGTTCTGAGACCATGCTTGCCCGTATGTGTGGTTTGTTCCGTTTACGTCTCTGACATCACATGCATATTCTATTACAGTGTTATTATTGTAACAGAAATCAAGTTTGGTATAATTCTTTCCGTTAAGAGTCTGCACCATCACTCCGCTAGCATTGTAGAAATCCAAGCCAAAGTCACCATCAGCGCAAGATGCTACTTCCATCTCCTGCTGAAGAGTTGCAGCATATACTAAAGTAGCCACACCCACTAAAACCAAAGCCCCTAGGATAATTTTCTTTCTCATATCAACCCCCTTTCATCTTTCAACATAAGCATAGGTAGTTTTGATATATATATATTGGTTATACTTTTAAATAAGATTCGCTTATTGAAATCTCCCCCACACATAGGTTTTGTTTAACTGCGTAACTATGCTACTAGACCTGTCCATAAACAGCCATCAAAAGCAAACATACCAAGATTGTCTTTCTTTTCATTTTCGTGCATCCTTTCCTTTTTGGTTTTATTTAACAAGGAGAGTATATATCTTCCCATTTTATCCCCTCATTATTTTAATCCAAATGCAGATAACCTTTTAAATATCCCAATCTTAATTAAAGCATGAAAAAGATAGGTGTGGCATTATCGATTTTAATCCTTTTGGCAGTGCTTCCAGTCCTGGCACAAGAGCAGAGTGTGGATGGAGCTTATGCGTGTTTAAACAGCCAAATTGCAAACAAAACTTCTGAATCTTTGTCTTTAGAAGAGGCTATATTCTCAACCCTTGCCCTGGGCTCTAAATCAAAATTAACAGATAAAATTGAGAATGAAGCAGGGGAAAATTGCTGGCCTAGCTCTGGATGTACAATCAAAGACACAGCACAAGCATTAATAGCTTACGATGAAATAAATAAGGCAACGGGAGATATAGAATCCTATCTATTAACCAAAAATGCTTCCGCAAACGAATTAACCTGGTACCTCCAAATAGACATAGAAGACCATTCCACTTCAACTTGCAACATAAAGTATGATGAAAGAGATTATCAAGTCCAGGTTCAGGAAGACATGACTCTTTCAGGAGGAGCTGGAGCTTGCCTATCGTTATCATCTTCAGGATATTGGTTACAAGTTTCAAGAAATTGTCACGATAAAGAATTCCAAATATCTTGTGATAAAAGTTTCATAACATCATTATTGTATCAAAAAACTGGCTCAGATACAATATATGTCTCTTCAGATACTCATTCCTCGGCTGCATCAGGCACAAATGTTGAGACCATAAATTCCCAATGTTTCAAAACGTCTAGTACTTGCAATTATGAAGGCTCATTATGGGCAACAATAGCACTACAACAAACAGGATATAATGTAGATAACTTTCTTCCATATCTTCTAGCATTTTCCGAAGACTACAGGGATTTATTTCCAGCCTCATTCTTATACATTATCACATCGGCAGATGACCAATACACAGAAATTACCAATTCCCAGAAACAAGACGGATATTGGGAAGCGCCAGGCACGGAATACAATAGATTCTATGATACTGCGTTAGGACTTCTTTCACTACAAGGAACCTCTTCACAAGAAGTAGAGACAGCTAAGAATTATCTCCTAACAATACAAACACCAGAAGGTTGTTGGAATAACAATAACATAAGAGACACAGCATTCTTGCTTTATGGGGGTTGGGGAGAAAAAACTATCTTTTCCGACGAACCAGATCAATCAGCCTTGGGATGTGTAGAATCCGGATATTATTGTGAAGGTCCTTTCGCATGCACAGATTCAGGCGGAGAAATTCTGAATAACTTGGATTGTGAAGGTCTTCAAGCGTGTTGTACAGTTGCTCCAATAATAGAAACCTGCTCAGAATTAAATGGAGAGGTTTGTGCATTCGGTGAGACTTGCTCTGGTTCAACATCTCCTAGTTCTGATGGAACTTGTTGTCTCGGAATCTGCCAGACAGTACAAACCCAAACAGAATGTGAAATCAATGAAGGGCTTTGCAAATCTTCCTGTTCATCAGGGGAAGAAGAATCATTTTATGAATGTGAATTCATTAGCGAAGTCTGCTGTTTAGAAGGAGAGGATAAAGGAGGAGGCGGATTGTGGATTTGGATAATAATTTTAGTCATTTTAATCGCAATCGTTGTACTCGGAATCATTTACAAAGACAAGATTAAGATGTGGTGGAGAAAGAGAAAAAGCAAAGATAAAGGATCTTCTCAAGGGCCGCCAAGAGGACTGCCAAGAGGGCCACCGAGAAGACCCTCAATGGGAATTCCTCAGAGAAGACCACCAATAAGAAGACCTCCAATGATGAGGTACCCAGCAGGATCATCAAGCAACAAGGAATTAGATGAGACACTCAGAAAATTGAAAGAAATGAGTGAATAATGGATTCCAAACTTCTAAATTATCTTCAAAAACATAAAATACAATATAATTTATTTAAGCACCCTGCAGTTTTCACAGTAGAAGAATCTAAAAAAATAAAAAAAATTCCGGGAATGCATTGCAAGGCCTTATTTCTCAAAGATAACAAAAATATTTTTTATTTAGTTGCAATGAAAGCAGACAAAAGACTGGATACTAAAATGTTAAGGAAACATCTCAAGATAAAAAAATTAAACTTCGCATCTCCTGAAGAGCTGAATGAAAAATTAAAAGTGAAATCCGGAAGCGTGAGCATATTCAATCTAGTTAATGCAAAGGATGAAATTACATTAATAATTGACGAAGATGTTTGGAAAGCCCCCTATACAGGATTTCATCCAAACATAAACACGGAAACTCTAATCCTCGACGGGAAAAATCTTCAAAACTATTGCAATTCACTCAGGACAAATTTAGAAATCCTATCTCTTTAATCTTCTTTTAGGATTCTTTCCACTCTTAGACTTTTTGTGTTTCTTATCGAGTAGTTCTATTATTCTATCTAGCTTTACATTCATCTCAACAATGTTCTTCATAGTAGTTCTCAAATCTTTCATAGCTCTTGCCCTGAATAATGCTCTAATTATCAAGAATACCAAATAAATTATTACAAGAATTCCAGCAATAGCTGCAAGATTAACTAAAAAAGAAAGTCCACTAGCAAGTCCTGGTGGTGCAAAATCCCAGAAACCTCTCAAAAGTTCTTCAACGCTAATCGTCCCATTAAAACTTTCGTTAACCATATACTAAAGAACAATAATCTCTTTTAATATCTTTCCTTCAGAAGATTAATGGAAAAGAAATATGCGGCAATAATCGCATTTCTAATAACCGGATTGATAGCAAGCAATTATTTTTTAATAAATTATCAGAAATTACAGCCACAAAGAGAAACGGTGTTAATTTCAGATGTTTTAGACGGAGATACAATTAGGCTGGAAGACGGAAGAACAATCCGTTTGTTAAATATAAATTCTCCAGAGAAAAATCAACCATTATCAGAGTTAGCGACAAACTATCTTAAACAATACGAAAATCAAACTATTCAATTAGAAATACAAGGCACTGGCGTTTATGGAAGACTCTTAGGAAGAATATTTTCTAAAGATTACTTAAATTTAGAATTAATAAAAAAAGGATTCGCTCACAAATATATAGTAGATGACTCTGAATTAAAATTATTCATAAAGGAAGAAGAAAAGGCGAGAAACGAGGAATTAGGTATCTGGGAACGCTCCCCCCATTATATGTGCCTTGATGTAGAAATCAATAAAAAAGAAGAATACGTAATTATAGTGAATATATGCGACCAAGATTTAAACTTGGCATTGAAAGATGAAACCACAAGAACTTTTAATTTTGAGATTAAGGCACTATCTTCGATTACGGTTTATTCTGGAGAAGGCCAAGACATCGAAAAAGAAATTTATCTCAACAGTAAACGAAATATCTGGAACGACGACAAGGACTCCATTTTTATTCGTGATTCTAATGGTCTTCTTATTTTCTATGATTCTTATGGCTATTAATGTTTCAGCATTAGATTTCACATTTGATTATCCGGAAACAATCGAATTAGAAGAGGAGTTCGAAGTAACAATTAACGCAGACACTCAAGAAATTTATGATGTGAAAATATTTGTTCATGATGACGTAAAAGCGTCTTCAGAAATTATGACTGGCGAAGGGTGGAAGAGCACACATTACTATCTTCAAGACATATTTCCTGAACAGAAAACGTTCACTTTGATAGCCCACATAGAAGCAGACACTGAAATCTGTGTTAGAATGAGACTACAGGATTCATCTAATTATGATGAATCTTGCCTTCAAATAACTGTTGAGTCATCCGAGTCTGAGAATCAGGAGCAAGAAGAAGACCAAGAAGACCAAGCAAACCAACAACAAGAAGAACATTCAGAAAATCAAGAACCTAAAGAACCTAATGAAATGCAGGAGCCTGAAACACAACAACTTTCTCAAAATAATGAAAAAATAATTCTCAGCAGTCCAAAAAAAGAATCAGAACAAGATTCATTTAATTATGACAAAAGGATTTGGATTCTGATATCTTTTTCCATATTCACAATATTTATCATTATCCTTCTAGCATTAAGAAAATTATAAAATCAAAATCTTTAAAACCTCATATTCCCAGAGTAAATCATGGCAAAGATAGAGGCAAGAGCGATTATGGAGATAATGGGTAGACCTCCTGAACACATAGCAGAATCATTGAATACATTAGTGGTGAAGATGGGTGCAGAAAAAGGTGTAAAAATAGCCAATAAGAAATATCACGACCCGGTTCCTGTAAAAGAGGTAAATAACTTATATACTGCATTCGCAGAATTGGAACTTGAATTAGACGGCATAACAACTCTTCTAATGATTACGTATATTTATTCTCCTTCGAACATAGAAGTAGTATCGCCAGAAACTCTGAAACTTTCAAACGACGACATAAATGAATTTTTCAATAATCTATTAGCAAGAATCCACCACTACGGAGCCCTTCTTAAAAGATCAAACACGGAAAGAGATATATTCCTAAGTCAATTGCAATATTTAAAGAAAAAATTAGGCACAAAAGTTGATAAGACACTTCAGGATATGGTTAAGGACCTTCAAAAAGGAGCAAAAAAGCCTTCAAAACCAACAAAGAAGAATTCTAAAAAGTAGGCAAAACTCCCCCATTACCTTTTTCTGCTTTCTTTATCCTCTCTTTGAATACATCTTTCTGCCTTTTGTTTCTAAGGTATCTCAAACCGAGAAAGAAAAGACCAGCGACAAGAACCATTCCAATAAGATATCCAACCCACGCATAACTTGCCCCCTCTTCAACTCTACATTCACCAATACAACACTCTGCAAAATCAATAGTTCCAATAGTATCCCCTGAACAAATCTTCCCAGAACCACATCTGCTTCCTTGTAGCTCTGCACAATAAAATCTCGATTCTCCAACAGTGTTGTCATTAACTACAACATCTTCTTGATTCTCAGTATATGAAACATAAACAGGGAATCCAAATTCGTTTTCTCCATATCTCAAATAAATATATTCATTCACCTCTTGGTTTTCCTCTCTTAAACTTAGGCTAAATTCGTAAACATTGCCAGGTTCAAATATTTCTGGGGGCTCTGGAGTAATAGTAAATATGTTTTCATCATAATCAAAAGCATAATCTTCTAAGGTTTCTTCTCCCGTATAAATTATTTTGAAACCAAAGTCGCCTTTACTATCTATTAAAAGGACACTATCAATCTCAAAAGGGTCGAACACAAATAATGGTGGAGGTTCAACAACCTCTTTAATCAATGAAACAGGCACAATGTAATTACCAACATTAGTCTCATAAAAACCTCCGGAAACATCTTCAACATTAAAATAGATTTTATTTTGCCCAGGTTTCAAAATGACTTCCCTTTCAAATGGAAAATCAACCATTATTGGCTCATTAATATCCCTGTTCAATACTGCGTTTATCTCAAAATCATCGCTACTCACAACTATTCCCGGAGTTATGCTATAAGTTGCTATTTCGCCAGAAACAGAAAAATTCTGTTCAAAATCTATCTCAACATTCTTCCCAAGTTCAGTTGTTTTAATATCTTCAATAACAAACTTATAATTTCTACTTTCATTAATATTCAAATCCAAATAAGGCATGACGGCATAGACATAATAAGAATCACCCATTTTTTCAATTCCATAATCAAATACACTTTCTATATGACCATCCCTGAGGAATTTTACATTTTCATCCAGTATTGGCTCAAGAATATTTCCTTGAATCTGAAAAATAGCCGTTTCAGCCGGATGATAGCCTTCTTCTATGGTGCTACTTATCGCCAAAACTCCAGGGAGCATCAGCAACAACATTATCGCCCCTATTTTCATACCATAAATAGAAAAGAGAGTTATATAAATATTTATCTAGGAAAAATTTAAATATATACTCTTTATCTAACAACATGAAAGAATATGATTTTATTATTTTAGGTGCAGGCGGAACCGGCCTGGCTGCTGGGATGTACGCTGCCAGATTAGGTCTAAAAACTTTAATCCTTGGTTTCTCGCACGGCTCAGAACTTCCAGTTGGCGGGGTAATAACAACAACAAATATAGTAGAAAATTATCCAGGATTCAAAAAACTAACAGGAAGTGAGATTGCCAAAAAGCTTGAAGACCACGCAAGGTCGTATGATAATGTGAAAATAAGCGAGGAAAAAGCAGAAGATGTCAAAAAGACAAAATCAGGATTCCAAGTAAAAACAGAAAAGTCGAATTACGTTGGAAAAACAATCTTATTTGCAACAGGAACAAAATGGAGAAAATTAGATGTTCCAGGAGCAAAAGAATTAGAAAATAAAGGTGTCAATTACTGTGCTCTTTGTGATGGCCCATTATTCAAGGATAAAATAGTGGGTGTTGTAGGTGGTTCTGATACTGCAGCAAAAGATGCTTTAGTTTTAGCAGAACATGCAAAGAAAGTTTACCTAATATATAGAAAAGAGAAAATTCGAGCAGAACCCATCAACATAAAGAGAGTCGATTCAAATAAAAAGATAGAAATCATAAACAATACAAACATCATAGAGGTAAAAGGAAAAGATTTTGTAGAATTTGTTATCTTTGACAAACCTTACAAAGAAAAGAAAGAATTTCCAATCCAAGGTTTGTTTATAGCCATAGGTCATATGGTTCTATCTGATTTAGCTAAACCTCTAGGGGTGAAACTAAATGAAAAAAATGAAATCATTATAGACCATAAAGATTCTTCTACAAATGTTCCAGGAGTCTTCGCAGCAGGGGATGTTGCAGATAAACCATTCAAACAACTTATTACAGGAGTTGCAGAAGGTTGCACGGCAGCACATTCGGCATTTGAATATATTACTAAGTCAGCATTAGAAAAAAACTAATCTCTTATTGAAAAAATTGACTGAATCGTTTTCCTTTTTTCTTAGCATTATCCAAACTTACAACCCAATTACTTCCAGAATCTTCTAAATCTCTAGGCTCCAAAAAAAGCCACCCTTCATAATTAAACCTCACAGCAATTACAGCCTTTAAACCCATTATATCTGAGAAAACTATGAAATCTTCAATCTGCTTTTTCGTAATATAAATCCTATTCTTTTTGCTCGATTTTATCTCAATTGTATATCCTTTATTTTCTTCTACTCCCTTTTTCCCAGCAATCAAATCACAAAAAGTATTTTCATTCACTCCGCTTCCTGCTACTCTAGCAGCCATCCACCCCCTATCAGAAAACAGCTTCAATAACTCTCTTTCTACTCTTGAACCTTTAGATTTATTGCTCATGTCTGGGAAAACCTATTTCCATATATAAAGATAATCAAAAATAAAAAAAAGAAATGAGGCGTTTAGCCTCTGCTAAATAAACCTTTAAACCAAGAAACTACCTTTGCAACAACGTTTGATTGCCCTGATATCTGTTGCGAATTGCTTGTTTCCAGCTTCAATGGATTCTCTTCTGTAAGAATCTCCACGCTTGAAACTTCTCCGTTCAATGTCAAATCCCCATTTATTAATCCAGGTTCTTCAACTACATCTAATTCGCCGACTTCAACACCCGCTTGCACAAGAGAATACTGCTTCTTGTTTGCTTCAACATTTTTTAGTTGTAAGCCATAAATAGTATCTGCAACAACAAGTGTTCCTTTAGAAACTTCTTCAGCATTAGAACCATCGTCATTCACATAGGTCTGACTAACAGTCATTACCTGAAGTTGTTTTGTAATCCCATTTGCACTTATAGCACTTCCAGGTCCTGAGACAGCTACTGCAAATCCAAAAGGCTTTTTCCCATTATCAGGAAATAATTCCTGAGCTTCTTCAAGGACTTCATTATAGGTCTCTTCTACCCTGTTTGCAGGTATAGCCGGTGTTGCTTTGACAACTTTCTCAGCATTTACAGCTCTTGCAGCCCCTACACTAACAGGGCTTATTGGTTTCTTACTTGCTACAGCACTTCCAGTGCTATCAGCTTTCACTCCAGCACTAGCCGCATTTGGAGCCTTAAAAACTACATTAACACCAATACTATCTGCAGACTTTACATTTACTTCTGTAGCATCAGATGTTTCTGCACCCTGAGCCATTGCAAATCCTGCAACTAAGCTTCCCATTAACAAGGCTACTGCTAATATTGCTATTACTTTCATCTTTTCATACCTCCTTTCAGTTCTTTTACCATGTTTTTTCCTAGGAAAATACATTTATTTAACCTGCCTGGAATTTAAATGGAACGATAATGGAACTATCCTCTTAACTTTATTTCAGAAAGAGTTTTCCTGTAGCTTGTCTTAATCACACACGGCACAATGCCAAGCGCTCAGCTGTAAATCTCATTGGCAATTTATCGTACACAGCTTCGCTTACAATCAAGGTTATACAAGGATTAAAATTTTCTCTGTTTCTTTATTTGAACATTGAAATCCCACTAGACGCAATATTTCCTACCTCTATCCTTTTCTGTAGTACATCTCAGGTGTTGGCTCGTATGTTAAAAATGGTTCAACTTTATCCATAATCTTTTTATGCAATTCCCGCAATTTATTATTTTTTCAACTTCAAAAAAGTAAATAATATCAGAACCAGACTCAACACGTGATAATTTAGAGATTTCAATCTCAACAAGCATAAAATCCCTGGCTATCTCAGAAACAATCTTCTCTATCTCTTCAACATCTTCTTTTTTAGCACAACCCATACATAATGATATATGTGGAATGGAATCTTCTTCATTCATTAAATGATATGCTTTGCCTTTTTCATAGGCTCTTTGCTAATATCTGTTACAATATCAATAATTTCCTTTGGAGGAATCAAAGCAGTATCAATAGCTATTCTTCCAATCTTATTTATCAATCTCCACAAACTTATTCCTACCTTCACCAGAAATCTTTACTAGACCTTTTCTTTCCAACTCTCTAATATGTCTGGAAAAACTGGCTTTTGGAATCTCAGTCTTTCTCCTTAAATAAGAAGATTTTGTCTTTCCTGTTTCTTTAAGCTTTTCTAAAATCCATTTCTCTCTTTCATTTAAAATTCCTTGAACAGCTTTTATTTTGTCATTCTTTTCATCTTTATGGGTTCTTTCTTTCCTGGTTCTATGGCCCTCTTTAACTAATAAATATACTACAACTATTACCAAAATAGTTAAGATAACTAATAACCCAAGGTTTGAATTATCCCCTATATTGCTCGCTTCAATAACATAATCTACTTCAACATACCCTACACCATAAATTACTATTTTGTCCTTGGATAAGGAAATTTCTCCATTAGTATTCAATACTCTTGCCCCCTCAGGAAGAAATACCTGCATCTCGCTATCTGTGAGGGAAAATGAGAAGTTCCATATTTCTTCTGTTTTACTTGTTAATTCCATTGTCTCCCCCCAAAGTTTTTCATTATCATAATTTATTCCAGAAGGAAGACCTTCTATAGCAGACTCATCGCTTTGTCCTAAAAATAAGGCATTTCCTGTATCATCCAGGTTAATATTTAACGAAGTATAAGCCAGGCTATTGGGAATTACAAATATCATTAAAATCAATAAAACAAACTTTTTCATTTAAAATACAGATAAAACACTCTTAAATAATTAACTACAAGTCTCTTGCTTGTAACGTCCTTCTTCCATTAAGCTTTGCCCTCGTTGCAGCATCTTCAAGCAACCTCAACACTTTTCTATTCAATGCCTCTGCAACATCTCCCGAGACACTCATATCGGGAACAGCTTCCTTTATCTTGCTTTTCACAATTATATCCATTTTACCTCCTTTCACCTCAAATAGGTAATATAAACAATGTACCCATCAACTATAAAGCCTAGTATTCCAATTAGGAATATCAAAAATCTAACCCAGTAATCAAGTTTATTTCCAGATAACAGGACCCATCCAACAGCAATCAAAAAAATAAAAACTAACAATCCAAAGATATCAAAGAACTCAGGCTCTCTGCCACTAGTAATAAGGCCAACTGCCACTAAAACAGTAATTACTCCAATAATCCACATGGCTATTTTATTCATTTTACTTTAAAACCTTGTTAACCTTCTTCTTAAATTTTTTCTCTAACTTATCAGACTCTTTTTTAGCCGCGATAAATTTCTTCTTGGCATTTTCATAACCATTCTCCTTTCCTATTCTTTTCCAAATCTCTTCCTTGTGAAAAATCCCCTTTTCTCTAAACACTCTGTTAGAACACTCTCCTGTGCCATATCCGTTTTATTTATCACGGCTTTCCTAAAATCAGGAGAGTAAATTCCCACAACAACCCCATAAACTACTAGCTTCTTCCCTTTTTTCTTGGCATAAAATTCAGATAGCCTTGCTTTAGTATAATTATCTTCCACTCTAAAATATTTTTTTAACCATGCAGAAATCTTTATGTCAAGGTTGCCGATGCAGAAAACCATGTACTTTAGTGCATGGATGAATGCAACCTTGAGCATCCAAAAGTTCAAACAAACCCCACACTTTAATGGAGTAAAACACAAGAACTTTTTGATCTTATAAAATTCAAAAATATTTTTTCTTATTGCGTATTCATTAGTCCTAAAAGCTTTTCCAATTGGCACATCTTTTTATTTCAGAATCAAATTTCTTAACTTCTGATGTCCCCTCTAAGAGAAATGTTATTGTGAATGTTCTTGATACTCTTTTTTATCAATCAAATGAGCCAATCTCACTTCATTGTTATGGACCAAAACTTTAGAATTTATTTTACCATACTTCTCTTCTAAAACATCTGTATGCAATCTATCAACTAACGGAAAGTGTTCCATCATCAATGAAAAAATTTTCTTTAAATATTTTTCAATAGCTTTAAATAGGCATTTCAAGCTCTATTTGTATGAAAAACCTGAAAAGATTAGCAATAGCATCTATGTTAGCTTTAAGCTCATGCACATCAATAACAGGAAACAAAAACTATCAATTCACAGATAAGGCGCACGATTATTTAAATAATTTTGCAGAACAACAAGGCCATGCTCCAACAGACAAAGATTATCTAATATTCGCAAAAAATGCAGACGCCAATCAAGACGGAATAATCGATTTGGAAGAAGCTAAGATAGGCTTAGAAGGGTTGATAATCTCAGCAGGAAATTAAGTTTTCCCATATTTTTCTTTATCGAATAAACAAGCACATAGTCCTGGGTCTCCACCAATTCTTGTACAAATTCCATTACCTTCGCATTCATCTCCCGTCTCTTTTCCAATACATTCTGTCGCCCCATTAGGATTATTACAAGCCTTGTTAGGGTCGCTCGGCTCAGGCCATTCTCCCAGGGGGTTATACTCTCCATCAGCACAATGTGCTAATCCAGTGGTTGAAGAAATGCATTGTCCAGAGTTACAACAAATGTTAAAATCTTTTCCAGAACATAATTCTTGGTTTTTCGGACATTTTTGAGAGTTACAGGCAGATACTCCAAATCCAATGTTTTTACATGATTGTCCCTTTCTACAACACAACGTTGGATTATTTCCACAGGTTGTCCCTCCAGATTTTTCACAAATCGAATCATTATAGTCGCATCTTGCATGCCCTCTTAGTTCTGTACACTCTTCGTTAACTCTTGTACAACAAGTATTGCTCTTTTTACCTTTACATAGAAACTCCTGAGGAACATCACAAAGTGACTCACTTGTTGGAGAGCACCACGCTATTTTTCTCCCAAATCCCGTATATTTTTTACACTCCCAACCGGGTTGACAGCAGGCCACAGAATCTCCATTTCTGCATTCCTTAGTTGTCGGAGGGCATACGTCTTCTTCTGAGGAAAAAACCACATTTTCCGAGTACAAAATGTACACAAGAAAGATTAATGAAAGTAGAATAAGGACACTAATCAAAATCCTTTTAGATATCTTAACCTTCTTCATAATTAGATGAAATAACTAACATTTAATTACTTTTTCTCTTCAACAGGCTTCATAAATGGAAATAATATAACATCCCTTATAGATTCCTGTCCTGTAATTAACATAATCATTCTATCAATTCCCAGTCCAATCCCTCCTGTAGGAGGCATTCCAATCTCTAATGCATTTACAAAATCCTCATCATGCGGATTCGCCTCATCATCACCCTCTTCCAAATACCTTTCCTGCTCTTTCAATAATGTTCTCTGCAAAACAGGATTATTCAATTCAGAGTATGCATTCCCAAGTTCAGCACCCATACAAAATGGCTCAAACCTTTCTATTAATCGGCAAAGTTTGTCATTCCTATGTAATTTACATAAGGGAGTAGTTTCTAAAGGATGGTCTAAAATAAAAGTTGGCTGTTCTAACTTTTCCTCACAAAAATGTTCAAATATGGATTGCACAGCCCATCCCCAGGTATCTCCCTTCTTTTCAACACCTTTCTTCTTGATAAAATCAAACAACTCTTTGTCAGTAAGATTCTCAACATCTATTCCAACAAATTTCTTTATTGCCTGGGACATAGTCATCCTCTTCCAAGGTTTCTTAAAATCTATAGTCTTGCCTCTAAACTTAACTTTTGTAGTCCCAATAGTTTTTTTCATAACATAAATCCATAAATCTTCAAACAATTCCATCATATCCTTATAATCAGCATATGCCTGATAGATTTCCATCATTGTAAATTCTGGATTGTGCCATCTGTCAATCCCTTCATTTCTGAAATTCCTTGCAATTGTGAAGACTTTTTCATAACCTCCAACAATTAATCTTTTCAAATATAATTCAGGAGAAATTGCAAGGTACAAATCCATGTCCAATGCATTTAAGTGAGTCTTAAACGGCTTCGCCGATGCCCCGCCATAAATCGTCTGTAAATACGGAGTATCAACTTCATTAAATTTCCTTTTCTTCATAAAATCTCTAATTGCATCCAACGCTTTTTCCCTAATATCAAACACTTTTTTCACATCTGGACTAACAATCAAATCCAAATATCTCTTCCTGTATCTCTCTTCCTTGTCTTTTAGCCCATGCCACTTCTCCGGAAGAGACAATATAGATTTACTTAACAAATCAAAGGTTTTAACAATAACACTCAATTCTCCTCTTTTTGTTCTGAATATCTGGCCTTCAACACCAATAAAATCCCCAGCATCAATATATTTTTTCATAAATTTCCTAAATTTTTCAGGGGTTTCTTTTTCTTGGAGCATTATCTGTATCTCTCCTGTTCCATCTCTTAAAACACCAAATCCTATTTTTCCTAAATCTCTAAAACTCATCAACCTCCCAGCAATCTTTGCCTTTCCAGACTTCTTCCCCTTAGCAAGCCCCCTATATTTTTCTTGTAAATCTCCTGCATAATCTTTTTTATCAAATTTATGAGGATAAGGGTTTATTCCAGATTCTTTCAGTTCTTTTAGCTTTCTAAGCCTTTCACTAATGATCTGGTCTTTCCTTCCCATCCCCCATCTAAAAAAGTTATATTTAAATAATTATGGAAATCACCTCATAGAGATAGGGCCATTGTTCTCCGGCTTACATGCGCATTCAAAAATTAGGTCGTAACACAAGGCACAATCCATATCAATTTTTATTTTTCCTTCACTATCTTTATACGCCTCACAAGTGTCTGGAGGGTATACTTCTTCATCACTCATCCATTTTTTTCTACAAGGGGCTTCAGCATGACACTGAGAAGGAATTTTGTCCAAATTTTTTACGGCTCTCTTACACTTTAATTCATCTGTCTTATTTTTAAATTTTTCACATGCTTTGTTACACGCATCAACCATATTTGGAGTCAACTTAATATCAGGACTTCCTATCCAACACCCATCCCCCTTTGCATTTGTTACAGGAGCAAACAAAACACTCTTCTGCCATATCAAAACAGCAACCACAACTAATATAATAATCCCAATAACAACCAACCATTTCCTTTCCATACCTTTTTTAAATATTCAATGTTTATATATTTTAGCAATTCCCAAGTAAAAACTAACCTTTATATAGCGTATTTTCTTTGGCAAATTAGGAGGGAAAAAATGGAATGTAAAACATGTGGCAATGAATCAGATAATGTCTGCGAAGGATGTGGAAACTGCGATAGCTGTGGATGTAAGTGTGAGGGATCCGCAGAAGAAAAAACAGACGAAACTTCAGGAGAAACAAAGACTGAAGAAACTCCAGCAGAAGACGCTTCTGAAGACACAGAAGAAACAAAAGAGGAGTAAATTTTACTTCTTATTTTTCTTATTTTTCCATTTTATATTTTTAATATCTTAAATTCAGAAAATCCTTGAAAATTAGAATCCCTTTCCTCAACATCCCTTATCATAGAATGTTCAGGCCCTCTCTTGCATAGAGCAGCCATTTTTTTAACAGCTTCAATATCTCCTTCAATAAATATCTCTATCCTTCTATCTTCAAGAGTCCTGACAAATCCCCTAACTCCCAATTTATCAGCATTCTCCTTTATGAATGCATTAAAGAATATCGGTTGAACGCTTCCAGTTACGAAGAATCTTTTGCTTTTCTTCATCTCTCTATCAATTCACCCACACTTTTATCTTTATCCCTTTCCTCTGAAAGAGTATCATCTAGCAATTTCAAATATCCTATCTCCTTCCAGTCAAATCCAAGTAATCTAGCTCCTTGTTTGTCCATCTCTAATGGTTGTCCGGCTAAGATATATCCATGTTCAGAAGCGTCAATTAATGCAAAATCAGGCATCTTACAAAGATTAATATCATGCACGGAGTACTTCAGGTTCCACTTCCTTATTTTATTCTTTCCTGTCGAAAAGAATCCCTTATAATGTCTAGCAGGAAATGCACCAATCATGTTGCTTAAAGCTCCTGCCATCTCAAATTCATCATCCCCTTTCAACACAGGCAAGGATACCAGAAACGCATCCTTCAATACAGAAGGATAATAGATATTATCAAATCTCAAAAACTCTGGATTCCCAACGCTCTCAAAGTCAGTATTATTCAAATCTATCAATCCTACTCCATATTTCTCAGATAAACGCCTATATCCAAACTCGTCAAAAATATCATCTGTACTGTGGCCATCACATCCTTCAGCAATAAAGACCTCACTTCCAGGGTTCTTATTCTCCATGCAATATTTAAGGATAGTTTCAACAAATTCAATGCCTGTGCTAGCCCCTTTAATTCCCTTCATTAAGTCAGGTTTTAACACAATAGACTCATGTTTTTTTATTTCCTTATCAAAACCTATCAACTTTAACAATTTAGGAATAGTTTCCTGATAATTACCAAACTTAACAGACACTCCTTTTACCATCCTACTTCTCAGAATAACGGGTTTTTAATGATTATTATACTATAAAATCACAGTTTTCCAGCTTCTTCTCTTCTATCAACCTCATTATTCACAATCGCAATTGTCTGAGAAGCAAAATACGTCTTTTTTCCAATAGAAACAGGTTTGCAGATTTTCTTTAGTCTCTTTAATTCCTTGGCTGGAAGCCCAAGGTGATCTCCAATTATGAAAACAGGATTCTCCCTTATTTTTTCTTCTCTTATATCCTGGCCTTTTCCATCCAATATATACAGGTTCCTTCCTTCATCAGACATCTCCTTTACAATTTTCATGAAACTCTTCTTTTCAATCCAATATCCTGGAAAAACTTCATTTCTAATTCCTGGCTTATACTTGTATAACATCCTCTTTATAACCCAGCCGACATCCTTCTTACTTAAGTATATTTTATCCATGCCTGTTTTTCCCTCAGTTTTTGGTAATAATTCCAAATGCTTTTCTGGATCTGGAGGTCCAGCAAAACACAAATTTAATTTGACATCATCTCTAAAACCATGACTCAAGAAAAAAGTAGCAATTACACTATGGATGACAATATCTAATCTTCCAGACTTCATTAAATCATCTTTAATGTATTTGCCAGATGTTGGAGCAGTTCTTGAGTAATATATGAATTCCCTCATAATTAATTGAAAAACACATAGCTTTTAATTTTATCTACCATCAAAATGTCAACCGGCCACATTTCCTCCGGAATTTCCTGCATTGCTTTTGTTCAGCCCACTTAATTCCAATTCAAAAAAGTCAAGTCTATTGTAAATCATTTCACTATTTCCACTCGTTATGTCAGTCATCAGCCCAAAAATCCCTTTCTTAAACTCAGAAGAATATTTCTTCTTAAATGTCATAGGATTGTAAGCTCTTATGTATCTCTCTGAATCTTTGCTTTCTTTGTAGTTTAGCTTCGTCCAGTTTTTTCCAAAATCAATTGTTTTCCAGAATGTTAATTGCCCATCTTCTGGCGCAGCAACAAAAATATCTTCATCAAATTCTCCAAGCGAACCCCCAATATCATATGGGTAATTTTTCCCAGATTGTACCAGATGTGGTCTGAAATTATCCCTACTTGAGGCAAAATAAAATCCTTTTTGAGGCAAATTACCTAAACTAGACATGGCTCCTAAACTAGGATCTGCACTAAAAAGAACATTTATTTCTCCCTTAGACTCCATAATATCAAGGTTCAAACATCCTTGACCTGTATAAGTCCCATCAAGATACTTTTCATCAACTTTACATAACGTTGCTTTTTCCCAGCTTTTTCCATTATCTTGAGATTTATGGATATCTACTTGTCTATAGATATATTTTCCTATATCAAAACTTCTCCAAACAGTAGAAGAAACATAGATATCATTTCCTAATGTCGCTATGCTTGTATATCCTGTACCTTCCTCAGCATTAACATTGTCTCTGTCTGTGGGAATCTCACTGCCCCTATTCCATTCTCCAGTAATCAGATTAAAATTAGCAAGAACAAGTCCACTCGGAATATCGTTTTGCATAGCATATATTGTCAGCAAAATTTGATTTCTTTCAGGATGTAAAGCAATTGAATATCTTTCAGTACAAACATAATAATCTAGGGGCCAAATCCCAGAAGTATCAATTTCACCAATAGTGCCATCTAGTGAAACAGTATAATGTTTTATATTCCCTCCAGAATCACACCCCTCTTGCCCTGCAATCTCTTCAGGATAAATAATATGCAATTTCTCATCATCAGCAACCATTACAGGAGCCGTACGTGCAGGACCAAACTTAACTCCCGGAACTTTCCTCCAGACTTCATTTTCATTTCTGTACTTCAAATCGAAAAGAAGTTTTTTCCCAGAAGTAGAATCTTCTCTAATCTCAAGAGCAAATATCTTACCACCTAACATAGCAATCCTCGAAGAACCAGGAGACCAAGTATCCATTTTATTGTATGTGTACCTCTCAACAGAAATTTGCTCAATATCAATTTCATTTCCAGGAGGTCCAAATTTCACTTGAGCAAAAGAAAAAATAAACCCCCCTATTAGAATAATTAAAACACCAATAACCGCCCAATATGATTTTTTCATCAATGGTAAAGATTAACATTATTTATAAGCTTTTTTCAATCGTTAATAATAAAGATACCATTTTCTTAAAATAGCGATGACAGTGATAGAGGCAATTTTTTCATATGTGGCTACTCATCCGGTAATCGTCCCATTCTTAGGTGGAATCTTCGGAGGCGAAGAAGCCATGGTGTTGCTAGCACGTTTATCTAAACAGGGAATCCTTCCATTCTGGTCAGCGTTCATCTTTTTCACAATCGGAGTTGTATTCATTTTCTTATTCAAACATTCAGGGAAAGTCAAAAAGTTCTGGACAAAAGGTCTGCATCCAGACGAAATTATAGACAAAAGCAGATGTTTTTACTATAATCTAATGCTCACTATGTCCATAGGCCTGATTCAGAAAATAAACAAAAAACTAAAGAAAAGCTACAAAAAAATAACCTGTCCTTGTTTAGTCCTTTACTCAAAATACGAATTAGTTGCGGACTGGAGGGCTATCAGAAAAAACAGAATTTGGAGTTTTAGATGGGGGGATATTTTTGGTTAAGGGAAAGATTTAATTATAAAGAATATTTAGTGAGGGTATGAGTTTATTTAGATTTAATATAAGGGAGAATACGAAACTGAAAGAAATCCAGAAACAACCCTTAGTTCATAAGTTTTAAAAGGTTCCCAAGATTAACTTATTCAAGTAAACAAAATGGGAGCGATAGATTTAATAGTCAACCTTTTTGGAGCTTACTCTTATCTTCTTTATTTCATAGCCGGGTTGTTCACCGGAGAAGCAGGAATTGTCTTTCTGATGGTGTTAGTTGTTCATGGAACAATACCTTTTCTACCAATGATTCTATTATTTTTGCTTGGAGCATTAGTTATAGATATTGTCATATATATAATTGCGACAAAAGGATTATCCAAACTAAAGAAATACCATCTAATTTCAAAGGGCTCTGAAAAACTTGGAATGGTCATTGACAAGTATGTAAGGGGAAATGAGTTTTATGCTATTTTAATTGCCAAATTCCTCCAAGGAACAAACCTCGTTTTGCTTGTTTATCTAAGCGTAGAAAAACTAGACTACAAAAAATACATCAAATACGATCTCTTAGCCACGTTAATTTGGATTACAGAGATGGCCATAATCGGATGGCTCGTAGGTCAAGGATTCAAAATCGTGCTTACAGTCTTCAAGAGCATACAACTCGCAATATTATTTTTAATTGTAGTTTTGGTTATTCTTTATTTTATCCAAAAATGGTTAGACAAGAAATTTAAATCAGAAATAAAAATTAAATGAAAAAGAAAAGAATACTTTTTTTATATGAGCTAGTAGGTTTTGGGCATAAACAGATTGCAAATGCTACCGCGAAGAGATTAAAGGAAAAACATCCAGAATTTATCATAAAGTCAGAAGATTTAGGTGGCAAATATTATCCTTTTGTTATTGGCTCTATGAGAATTGGATACTCATTATTTGTCCAGAACGCCTCAGGATTATATAATTACCTCTACCATAAAGGCACCAACAGAAAAAGCCGTTTTTTCCTAAATTTGCCCACATCAATAGTTAAGGAAAAATTCAAGGAATTTATCCAGGATTTCAACCCTGATTTGATAGTGAGTGCCTATGCTCTTGACACCAGTGCAGTTTCTTTGCTTAATGACAAGGAATTAAAGACAAAATTAATAGCAATAGCAACAGATTTCTTTGTACATAGTTATTACATAAGTAAAAATGTTGACAAGTATTGTGTCGCATCCAAATTTTCTAAAAGAGTCATGGTTGATTCTGGAGCAGATCCAAAAAAGATAGAAATTACGGGCTTGCCTGTAACAAAAAAATTTCTTATTAAAGGAAACAAACAAAAAGCAAAGAGGAAATTCGGATTCAGCCAGGACAAAACACTAATCTTAATAGTAGGCGGTGGATTGGGTCTGGGCAGAATAGAAAAAGCCCTTGAGACCTTAGACAGCATAGATGAAGAAGTGCAAATTGCATTTGTTGCCGGAAAAAACGAAAACCTTTACAAAAAATTAACTCGCAAGAAATTCAGGAAAAATGTCAAAATATACGGATTTATAAAAGACCTTGATTCACTCATGGATGCAGCAGACATTTACGTTGGAAGGGCAGGAGGAAATGGGATTTCTGAAGTTTTTGCAAAAAGGATACCTATGATTTATTTTGGCGGATTGCCATCCCAAGAAAGGGCCAATGCAGAATATCTTGAATCAATAAAAGTAGGTTTTATTGCAAAAACTCCAAAAAAACTAAAAGAAGTTGCATCAAGGATGATTAACAAAAAAGAACTCTTAATTAATATGAAAAAGAACATTCAAAAAAATAATATGGACAAGGCCTCGGACAATATAATAAAAGTCATAGAAAAAGAACTAAACTTCTAATTTAAAAATAACATGCTTTATCAGACTAAATGCACCATCCCTATATTTTTCTTCATCTAGTATTTTTAACTTATTACTCTTAAATATTTTCTTCCACTGCTCCATTCTTAAAAAGTTATATGGCAATCTAACTCCAAAAGGCTTATTCCCAATATAGTCAGCCATCTGAAGAATCTTAAAGTCAAACCAGTTGCTCCAATAATGGTCCTTTATTAAAATATATTTTTTACTAACCCTTTTTGCTTCTTTTATAACTTCATCTATTTCTTCATCATGGTGAAGAACATCAATCAACATAACGCAGTCAAAATAATTTTTTTTGAAAGGTATTCTCCCACCATCATATTTTTCTATGGGGATAAATGTTTCAGGCTGTACCACGACATCAACCCCGATAAATTTAGTATCTTTAACTTCTTCAGAAATTGCTTTTGTCAATCGGCCGTCTGAAGAACCTAAATCTAAAACATTTTTACACCCTTTTACATGAGGAAAAAGTTTATTTTTCAATCTTTTGATTCTTGCAGGAAAAACAAATTTCAAATCTATATATTTCAAAATTGAGCCCATAAAAGATAAGGTGTTTCTAATCTTTTAAAATTATTCTTTTATTTTAAATAACCATATCAACAAAACGTGCCCAAAATGAGGGTGTACGCTAAGTTTAACATTTTTCCCTTCTTTTTTCATTTTTCTTGCAAGATTTTGCATCGCCTTGCTTGGAGCAATATAATCATATTCTCCAACAGAAATTTCGATTTCCCCGTCCATGTTCTCATGATTATATTTTGGACTAATTTCCTTAAATTCTTCCTTAATCCTTTTTTTAGAATATCCATAATCTTTCGCTCTTATTAACATCATTCGGGTTGCAAGACTTTCTTCTATTTCCCTAGGAAGATCACACACAGGAGCAACAGTTACAAACCTTTTACAGCCGTGAGTATTAGCAAGCATGAACGCAGGTATTGAACCCATGCTAGAACTTAGTATTTTGAGATTTTCTTTTTTAATCTTCCTTTCTCTGACTGTTCTCAATGCGTTTTTATAGAAACTCATAAACATTTTTTTTAATCTAATAGCATCAGGAGAAAGTATAGACCTTGGAAGAGCGTAAATTATGACATTTCCTTTCCTCGGAGTAAATCTTTTCCTAGAAATTGGGACATGGTATGCTGTTCCAGGTATAAAAATTATCCAAGTTTCCTTAGATCCTCTTTCTATAACATCTACCGGTTCAATTCTCGCGTTATCCAAATCAGCCTCATTATTTCCTAATCTCCAAGCCCAAAATCGGTCAAAAATTTTTAGGAGCTTGTTCATCTATCCTTATGTTAAACTCTTTTTAAAAAGTTTATCACTTATCTTAGTTCATCATATCTAAAGCAATTAACTGTGTGATCATTCACCATACCGGCAGCCTGCATAAATGCGTAACAAATTGTTGAACCAACAAACTTGAATCCTCTTTTTTTCAAATCCTTAGACATTACATCAGATTCTTTGCTTGTAGCGGGAAGCTCTTTCAAACTCTTAAAATTATTATTAATAACCTTATTTGCTGTAAATTGCCAGATATATCTATCAAAGCTCCCAAATTTTTTTTGAATCTCCAAAAATTTTTGAGCATTAACAATCACCGCATTAATCTTCAATCTATTCCTGACAATTCCCGAATCTTCCAACAATCTCTCAATATCTTTTTCCCTATATCTGGAAATCTTCCTAGCATCAAAACCCTGGAAAGCTTTCCTAAAATTCTCTCTTTTATTCAAAATAATTTCCCAACTCAATCCAGCCTGAAAACTATCCAAAATAAGAAACTCAAACAACTTATCATCGTCATGCAATGGAACGCCCCACTCTTCATCATGATATTTAATCATCTTACCATTCTTTCCAGGCCATGCGCATCTTTTTATTTCCATCAATTATACACAAACTCAGGTCTCGCCAATATTCCGGACTCATCAACCTTACATGCTACCTCCACAAACCGATTATCATAAAATACAGCAAACCTGTCTTCCTTTGGCATCCTATTCAGCAAGTCTTTTCTCATCAAAGGCTTACCAATTAAAAGCTTATCAACAGCCACTTTCTTAACTTTAACAATAGGCATTATTTTTTTTATTGCTTCTTCGGCAGGGATTATCATTTTTCTTAATTCTTCTTTATTATATAATGCCTTCTCGAAATCATACAAATTTATTGCAGGCTCCTCAAAAATTCCCGCCTTAATCCTTCGTAGTTCTAACATATGTGCTCCACCCATGGTGTCTCCAAAATCGTGTACCAATTTCCTTATGTAAGTCCCAGCCTGTACTTCCATCCTGAATAAAACATCTTTTTCTTTTCTCTCTAAAATTTCAAAACTCTTAACCTCCCTTTCTCTTTCTTGCCGTTTAACTCTGCTCCTCTTTGGGGGGGTTTGTTTAATTTTTCCGATAAAATTTTTTATTTCAGAAAAAAGAATCTTGTCGTCTTCCTCCCCATGCAACCTCATTACACCCACATATTCTTTATTTCTATGCATAAAAAACTCATTCAACTTACATGCTCTGTTTAAGGCAATTGGCAATACTCCAGAAACTTGGGGATCCAAAGTACCTAGATGACCTGTCTTTCTCAATCCAAGTCTATCCTTAACAAACTGTCCAACTTTGAAAGAAGTCGGACCACTAGGCTTATCAATATTAATAAAACCGAATTCCAACAGTTCTTTGATATTTTTTTCGCCTTTCATAGATTATAAGTTATCCAACGGGCTCCTTACATTTTTTATAGATGCTTGTGAAATTTGAGTATAAATCTGGGTGGTTTTTATATCAGAATGCCCTAATAATTTCTGGATAATTCTCAAATCGGTTCCTTGCTCAAGCAAATGAGTCGCAAAGCTGTGTCTCAATAAATGAGGATAAACTCTCTTTTTTATGCTGGCTTTCTTTGCAGAATTCTGAACGATTTTGCCGATTGTCTTTTTGGTTAACTTTCCTTTGCGATTTGAAGGGAATAAAATGTCCTCGCTTGACAAATCATAGTAGTTTTTCAGATCATTTTTTATAGACGAAGGGATTTTCACAAATCTATCCTTATTACCCTTTGCCAGTCTGATTTTTATCAATTCTTCGTTAAAATTAACATCACTCTTTTTAAGGTTAACAATCTCGTTGACCCTTAAACCGCAACCATAAAGCATTTTAATTATCAATTTATGCTTAATATTGGATGTATTATCAATCAATCTTTTTATCTCATTAATTGTTAAGATGTCCGGAATTGTCTTGTTTCTTTTGGGATTTGGTATATCTAATTTCTGGTGCAAAATTTCCTTAAAAAAATATTTTATTGCAAAAACATTATGCCCAGCAGATGCTGGATTGTTTGTTGATATTTTTGCTAACAGAAAATCTTTTGCACTTTGCGGATTTATCCCTTTGTTTTTTGAATATTCAAGATAATTTCTGACATGAGATAGATAACCCTTGATTGTTTCTTTAGAATAATTTCTTAATTTAAGATTTTCCTCTAATTTTCTAAGCAAACCTTCCATGTTCATCAAAAATAATTGTAATATAAAAAGGTTACTAAACATACTTTAATTGGATATATAACCTAAAAAAGGTTAATATCCGTTATGTTCAACTCAATCGTGAGCCAAAGATAAAATGTAAAAAATAGTAAAGAGGACACTTTAAAACCCCCGACCACCCGCCCCTAAAATGTAGAAATTGTTGTAAATAAAAAAGTGAGCCGCCTTGGTGCTTCGCACATTTTGTCTTGACTTCGTCAAGCAGAAAACTTCTTTTATCGGACCAACGAGAAACTCACGAAATTTTAAGAAAATTTCGCCTAACAAACGATAAAAGGCTTCACCCAAATTTTTCTATTTATATTAAACAAATATTAGAACAATGATTAGACTAACTGAATATGAATGGCCAAACACCCATACTTTTCTTCATCTTCTTTTGTATAGCATTCAAAAATATCGCTCAATTGTTCTTCTAGTTTTGTTCCATGTGGATGCCCGAACAATGAGTAATGAAAACCAGAGTATAGGTCCCTAAAAAGTCTAAATCTTGATAAACCTGTAACTTTTACTAAAAGTTTTTCATCAGGATTATCAGTCAATGAAAATTCAATTTCGTCTCCGATTGCAACTTTTTGTCTCTTTTCATCAAATAGCCTCACTTCGATAATTTTTCTTTTTTCTTTAATTCTAAAAAATGGTTCCTTAAATAATTTCATCTGGTGCTTCATAAAGATTTAACCTCCCAATTAAATTTTTAAACTTATTTGTATTGAAACTATAATACGACTGAGGGGGAGCGAATCCGGGAATTTCCCCCTTTAATTCATCGAGAGTAATTTGGTTTATTTTTTTAGACCTTGCAACGGGAAGTGCATATCCCTCACCAAGACCTTTCATATAGTTTCTTAGGCTTTCTTCAGAGCTAAAAGAATGAGTCTTTATTATATTAACTAAATCTTCTACATTTCCTTTAATTGGTTTATCAAAAATCCCCACCCCACATATGGCACTTACGGGTGAACTTACATAAAAAATCACCTGACAAGGTTCATCTACATAAAATCTCCTTCTAAACTCATGTTTCTTTTTTCCTTCGATGATTGCCTCAAATGGTCCATCGCGAATACTCATCAAGATTGTTTTCATATAACTAACCTAAATGTTTATATATTAAAAACTTTCCTTAAATAATCAATGGAATAATTCCTGAATAATTTCTTTGGGTCTTCAACCCACTTTCTTGACTCATTTAGTACTGTTTCAAGCCCATTTGCACCAAAGGTCTCTTGAAACTTTCTATAATCTAAAAATTCTAGTGGGATATGTTTATAGGTTCCTTCTTTTACATAAACCGATTTTGAAAATTTAGCTCCAGACCAATCTTCAATTATCGGAGTAAATATCCTAACGGGTAGATCTCTTATATTATAACCCAATAGGCCTAAGGATTGCATTACTTGAAAAGCCATTCCTGTCCAATCTCCTCCGTCAACCATAAGGTTCATTGCGTTATTTTTTCTTGCTTCTTCAATAAACCTCGCTTCTTTGATAACGTTTCTTATTGAGGTATTAAAGTCTATCAAATTATTGTCATCCTGACTTACCTTAATTTCAAATTGTCCATGTTCAGGACATTCAGATTGGTAAATTATATAATCAGGAGCGTGATTTTCGACGATACGAGAATCTTTTGCAGTCTTTTCCATAACATGGCATTCTTTACATGGAAAGCGAATTCTCAATAATCCCTCGCCGGGGGCAATGTATGGAACAAATTCATTTTCTCTTGAGATTATCTCAAGTAATGTCTTTCTTACGAATGGATTTTTCTGGAATTGTTCATAATGCTCCGTCTCGTAATTGACTCCAGTATTTTCTTTGATGTAATCAAAAACCTCTCTGAATGATTTCATATAAATTTCGGAGAGAGGTACCCCGTCAACATAATGATGACTATGCATTCTACAATATTCTTTATCCCCCATTTGGTTTTTTTCTATAGGTGCATTTTCTAATGCCTCAAATTTAAGTGTTGAAGGAACGTTAAATCTGTTTTGTATATATTCTCCAACCGCAAATTACAATATTCTTTATCCCCCATTTGGTTTTTTTCTATAGGTGCATTTTCTAATGCCTCAAATTTAAGTGTTGAAGGAACGTTAAATCTGTTTTGTATATATTCTCCAACCGCAAATGCCGACGCCAAACTTGTTAATGTTCCCATATGTGGGTGTCCGTTTAATTGAGCGGAATAATGTATATCCACAGCAGATTTTCCTTTAATTTTCGGGTCAAAATAATCTCCCAAATCATTCACAATATGTGCAATTACTACGGGTGGATAAACTAATGGTTTTTCGCTTTCTTCCATAATTTTTAAGATAATCCATGGTTTATATGACTTTTGCTTGTAGTAATTATTAAGTGGAGAATAAATAACCGCTAGGATCTTCTTTTTTAGAAAAAAAGAAGCAAAAAAGGCGGCGGCTCACAAGACAAAGATACACAACAATTTCTATTATAAAATGGACAGTGTCCCGCCGTCCTAAAGTGTCCTCTTTAAAATTAATATGGCTCACGACTTTGATTTTTTGCCTTCGGCATCGTTGCACTAAAAATCAATCCCTGCAAGTTTTCGGGAGAGTTGAACAGCGATTAAAGAGTTCCGAAGTCTTGTAGACTTCTCCACCCAAATTTTTTCTTCAGCTCTGTTCCGCTTCGCTTCACGAGGAAGAAAAAACTTTCTTTAATCGCGATGTTATACGCAAGTTTCTGAGAGTTAAAACGGGGGGCACGCGCGGTTTTCTTTTCAAGAAAACAGATAGTCTTCGCCTTCGGCTCAGTTAATTTATATCTCCGGCATATACGTTGTTTTTTCTTCTGAAAGAACTGTGATGTAATCAAACCAATCAATTGTTTTAGGAAAATGTTTTTCTAATTTACCAATAATCGCCAACATTTCCTTTAGTGATTTAACATGAAATTCTATCTCTATTGTTTCTCCACCGATTGTTTTATCTGTCTGGTAAATGTTTGGATGTCTGTGGCAAAATGATAATATTTGATTTATGTTTTCATACGAAGATAATCTTATTTCTGCTTTGTAAAATTCATATCCAAACTTTTCAACATCTATCATTGCCCTATAACCTTGAATAATGCCTTTTTTCTCTAACTGCCGTATTCTAAAACTTATGAGTTCTGCACTTTGTTTTAGTTCATTAGAAATATCAACTAATGAAGTTCTCGCATTTTTTGATAATTTTTTCAAGATTTTAATATCAAGCTCATCAAATGAGGTTTTTTCATTGCCTCCTAAAATTCTAATTTTTGATTCGTCTTCTTTCTCAACCAAATATGCTTTTGTGTAATGATAAATCGGCGAATAAATAGAAACCTTATAGTCGGTTATATTGGATAAATAATTTTTTAGAATTTCTTCCCAAATTTCATAATATCCATAAATATCTTTAACAGAAATTCCTAATGCAATGTCCCATTTTCCAGAAATTAAAACTACTGCCCAAATTGACTTCTGCTTTTTTAGATATTCTATAATTTCCTCTTTTCTTGTGGGTGTGATATTTCTAAATTTTAGATATAATCGAAATGTAGTATATCCTAGCTTTGATGTGTCTATCATTGGGAAGTATCCTTTGATAAAGCCCCCTTTTTCTAGCCTTTCAATCCTATATTTTACGAGCTGTTTTGACATCTTTGTCCTTTTAGCTAATTGAGAATAAGTCAATCGTCCATCTACATCGAGAAGATAAAGCAAATCTCTATCTTTCTTATCAAGCGCTAATTCCTTTTTTCGCTTCATATTTTACTTTATTCTTCCTAATTATATAAATCTTTTGTTTTGACAAAATTATCAATCTTAACTTTTAACTATATCCATTGCTACTACTAAGTTATGACAAATAAAGACTTAGTGTATTTAGTAAACGCTGGAAATGATGGGGGAATGGCTAGTATGTCAAATGATTATAGCTTTCCTGCTTTAGGTGTTCTTGCGTTAGGAACATGGCTACAAAACAGGATGCCAGATGTAGAAGTTGTAGTAAGAGATGGAGCAGTTAGAACAACAGAGCAAATACAAGAAGAAATAGCACATCTTAATCCATCACTCGTTGGAGTTAGTACTTTATGCACTTCATACCAAAACAGCTTAGAGATAGCAAAAACTGCAAGAGAATCGGGAGCTAAAGTCGTATTTGGAAATGACCAAGCATCTCAAACCTCAAGATTGATTTTAGAAAATCAGCCGAATGTAGATTATGTAATAGGTGCAGAATACGGAGAATTGCCTCTTGAGATGTTAGTGAGAAATGTAAGAGGAGAAGCAATTCCCTTAGATAAGATTCCAAGTTTAACTTATAGGAAAGATGGGCAAGTTGGAGGTTTTGATTTCAATAATCCGACACATAAATCTGCTCTTTCAATTACAAGCCCTTTTTCAGGGTATAATGGAATAATCCTAGAGCAGGGATTAAGAAAAGGAAGAAGAAATGTCCTTGATATTTTTCCAATTGTAGACAGAAATCTTTATCCAGAAGACCACTGGGAAACATATCTCAAGAATTATTTAAGCAAATTCTCTGGACTACACAGCCAACCAGTTTTAGGAGTTACTACAATGAACAGAGCACGAGGATGCAACAGACAAAATGAAGATAAATGTAAGCATTGCGATATGTTGCTCGATATTTCTAGTTCCTCTCCTGAAATGTTTTGGGAAGAAGTAAAATCGGCATACGGTCAAGTGAGAGCAACATCTTTTTATGAAGCATGTGATAGTTTTTCCAGTTTTCCTGGCTTAATAAAAAAAATAGTAGAGGCAAAACCTTCCGATTTAGGGTTCAATCCAGAATTTTATGTTTATGCACAAGCGATTGACTTAGCAAAACATCCTGAAAGAGTTGACATGCTCAAAGAAATGGGAGTTTTTAGAGTAAACATGGGCTTAGAAGCAATGAGCGACAGAACACTAAGACACATGAAAGGAGAAAAAGACAGAGTAGAATATAACGAAAAAGCTTTAGAATTATTTAAGGAAGCTGGAATTCATGTTTATGGCTCTTTTGTATTAGGTTCGGAAGCGGAAACTCCAGAAACACTTAGAGAAACAACCGAAAGAGTTTGCGGATTGATAAGAGATGGCTATTTATGTGATGCGGAAGCACAACCAGTTTTACCCTTGCATGGAAATTATCAGGGAAGAGTTCTTAGAAGTTATGGTTTGATGCATGGAGATGCACAACATCCAGACTGGCCATTAGATGTAGAGAATTTTTCTAAGATTTATATTGATAGGTGGTCTGGAGTAAGTCATAGAGATTGTGTTGAATCTGCAAAAACAATTAGAGAAACAGCAAGAAAATTTAACATAAACTTTGGTAGTGGAGTATCAAGAGAAGATAGCTATAAATAAAAAATCGCGCGCGTGCCCCCAAACTATTGTCTGCCTTCGGCAGTAAATTAATATTATTTAACTCTCAGAAACCTCTTCGCCATTTTTTTGCTTCGCAAAAAATCGTCTTGCAGACTATGGCTCGTTCCTAAAGGAAGCGTATAACAGCGATTAAGAGGTAAATTTTCTTGCAGAAAATTTCCCCAAATTCGGCTACGCCGAACTTCTCTTAATCGCGATGTTCAACTCAATCGTGAGCCAAAGATAAAAAGTTAAAAAATAGTAAAGAGGACACTTTAAAACCCCCGACCACCCGCCCCGGTTAGGAGAGATTGTCTTTTTTCTTGAGAAAGTTGTTCCCCCAAAAATTTTCTAAAACAATTATTTTCTATACTCAAGATGTTCTCTGTAAAATTTTTCTGTTTCTTGGTTTCTCCAATTTTCAAATTCTTCTGGAGAAAGAGAGTTTATCCATTTTATTCTTTCCATTTCCTCTTCTGTAATTAAACATCCTATTGGATGTTGTCTAGTCTGTTGTGGATTAACTATAGAATTTGAAACATAAGGTTTAACGTATTCTGCATAAGCGGAAAGTTTATCCCGAGAAATCCTTAAATTTTGTGCAAGATGCGTTCTCATCTCATCAGTTCCATGTTTAATCGCAGAACGAAGAAGATAGTATAATTCGTTTGCATTAGTTACCCAAGATTTCGCTAGTTCGTCACAAGAATCTTGAGAAAGTTCTCCTTTTTCTACTAATTGTTTTAGAGTTATTGGTTTTGCCATTTTATATAACAATCTCTCCGTATTTATTTGATTCTTCCCTTTTTTTGCTCAAACGCATTTCTTCGTATATTTCTTCAAATTTATTACTGTCAATTCCTTGATCTAATAAATTTCTTACAGTAGTTTTTTTTTCGTCTTGAGAAAGATCGTAATCTAACCAACCCGCTATCTTCCAAGAGGGGATTTTCCCCTCATAAGCACAGGTTCTTGTAGTCTCTAAACTTCTTCTCCAATCAGTTTCTCCACTATCTTCGTCAGGTCTAAGATTTTCTTCATCGGGAATTTCTACCTCGAGAATATAAATTGTGCCCCCATATTCTCTTTGTATATATTGCCCGATGGTTTCTACTTGATTTTTCTCTCCAAGGTAAATATAGCCTTGCGCTTTTACTTTATCATGTGCATGTCTCCAAACTTGCTCCCCTGTTTCTCTTGCAGGAAGTATGGCCCCTGCTCCTAAGATTCCATTTAATCCTCTTGCAGTTGTCGCATGATATAGTCTCTTTTCCATGTTTTTTATAAGTATTTTTTATTTATAAATCTTTCTATTTGTTACTATCCTTAAGAGACTAATATATAATCTACAATCTCAAAACTTGCAAAATTTTCCCCACCCCACAACTTTCAAAAAGACAATCTCTCTTATTTAATGGGTTTTACAGACGGAACCCATCGTCCTAAAGTGTCCTCTTTAAAATTAATATGGCTCACGACTTTGATTTTTTGCCTTCGGCATCGTTGCACTAAAAATCAATCCCTAACGAGAGAATATAACAGCGATTAAGAGATTCCGAAGTCTTGCAGGTTTCTCCGTCCAAATC
>Ga0210037_1000034_pt1 | contig 130415 bp, 101 predicted proteins | sample CryGey08umfilter_3_FD_185451 | JGI IMG/M metagenome (GOLD analysis project Ga0210037, IMG submission 185451) | Groundwater microbial communities from aquifer in Utah, USA - Crystal Geyser 4/9/14 0.8 um filter (SPAdes) (version 3) | ecosystem: Environmental > Aquatic > Deep subsurface >...
GAAGCAAAATCGTTTTTTTCAACGAGCGCAACGCTCATGCCTCTCGAGGCGGCATCTAGTGCGATGCCAGCACCTGTAATTCCTCCGCCAATAATAAGCAAATCAAATTCGGTTGTTTTTAATTGCTCAGTTATTTGGTTTCTGTTTAAAGAAGAGAAGTTATTATTCATAGTTTAGTTGTGACACACCCCCTAACCCCTCTCAAGAGGGGAGTTTGGCAGGGGATTTTTTAAAGTTTAAATTTTTAGCATTAGTCTGTTTTTTGCTTTTCAATATGTTATAAATCAGCATTTTTTAGTTTAGTTGTGACACACCCCCTAACCCCTCTCAAGAAGGGCGTTTAGCAAGGGATTTTTTAAAGGTTAAATTTTTAGCATTAGTCTGTTTTTTGCTTTTCAATATGTTATAAATCAGCATTTTTTAGTTTAGTTGTGACACACCCCCCAACCCCTCTCAAGAAGGGGCGTTTAGCAAGGGATTTTTTAAAGGTTAAATTTTTAGCATTAGTCTGTTTTTTGCTTTTCAATATGTTATAAATCAGCATTTTTTAGTTTAGTTGTGACACACCCCCCAACCCCTCTCAAGAGGGGAGTTTGGCAAGGGATTTTTATAGCCGGATTTTTAATAAATAGCTTTAATGAGTCTTTCAAAATTTAAATAATTAGTCCGAATCTATTCCCCTCTTAAGAGGGGTTAGGGGTGTGTTTTTGATTAGTTTGTATAAGGTTCACTTTCACATTTAAAATTTGAATAATTAGTCCGAATCTATTCCCCTCTTGAGAGGGGTTAGGGGTGTGTTTTTGATTAGTTTGTATAAGGTTCACTTTCACATTTAAAATTTGAATAATTAGTCCGAATCTATTCCCCTCTTGAGAGGGGTTAGGGGTGTGTCATTAATATGTTCAGTTTTATGCTTTTCCTTTTCAAATTCGAAAATAAAATACTCAATAGCCCTTAAAACATTTTCCATATCATGCAGAACCTGATAATCACTAAAACGTAAAATTGTAATACCATGTTTTTTCATTTCTGCAGTTTTTTTGATGTCTTTATTAAAGACTTCAAGCAATTCGTGAGAATAACCGTCAACTTCTATTCCCAACATTAATTCATTACAAAAAAAATCTAGAATATAATTATCAATTGGCTTCTGACGATGAAAATCGTAACCATACATTTGTTTATTTTTAAGTTTTAGCCATAATATTATTTCAGACTTAGTGGAATTATTGCGTAAATTCCTTGCTAACTCTTTTAACTTTGGATTATATGGTATAATTCTTCGCTTGTTCATGACGTACGCTTATTTCTTTCAATATTCTAGTTTAGTATAAGATTATTTAGGTAATATGTTTATTATCATTATTTAGTTTAGTTGTGACACACCCCCTAACCCCTCTCAAGAGGGAGTTTGGCAAGGGATTTTTTAAAGGTTAAATTTTTAGCATTAGTCTGTTTTTTATTTTTCAATATGTTATAAATCAGCATTTTTTAGTTTAGTTGTGACACACCCCCTAACCCCTCTCAAGAGGGGAGTTTAGCAAGGGATTTTTTAAAGGTTAAATTTTTAGCATTAGTCTGTTTTTTGCTTTTCAATATGTTATAAATCAGCATTTTTTAGTTTAGTTGTGACACACCCCCTAACCCCTCTCAAGAGGGAGTTTGGCAAGGGATTTTTTAAAGGTTAAATTTTTAGCATTAGTCTGTTTTTTATTTTTCAATATGTTATAAATCATCATTTTTTAGTTTAGTTGTGACACACCCCTAACCCCTCTCAAGAGGGGAGTTTGGCAAGGGATTTTTATAGCCGGATTTTTAATAAATAGCTTTAATGAGTCTTTCAAAATTTAAATAATTAGTCCGAATCTATTCCCCTCTTGAGAGGGGTTAGGGGTGTGTTTTAAGACGCCTCCCAATTCATAGTTCTTGAAACTGCTTTTTGCCAACCTTTATAAAGGCGTTCTATTTTATCTTTATCAAAACACGGTTTAAATTCTTTATTGATGATTCTATTTTTTAAGATGTCTTCTTTTTTCCAAATTCCCACGCCAATTCCGGCAAGGTAAGCAGCCCCTAAAGCGGTAGATTCAATGACTTCTGGGCGTTCGACTGGAGTTTGTAAAATATCTGCTTGAAATTGCATCAAAAAGTTATTCGCGCAAGCGCCCCCATCTACTTTTAATGCTTTAAGTTTAACACCAGAATCTTCTTGCATGGCGTTTAGAATATCTTTAGTTTGATAGGCTAACGATTCTAATGTAGCTCTTATAATATGGGTATTGCCGGTATCTCGATTTAAGCCGAAAATAGCACCACGTGCATACATATCCCAATAAGGAGCCCCCAAACCTACAAATGCAGGAACTACATAAACAGGTGTTTCGTCGGTTACTTGTTGGGCTAAATGTTCTGAATCTGACGCTTTTTCAATCAATTTTAAGCCATCGCGTAACCACTGAATGGCAGCGCCGGCAATAAATACGCTTCCTTCGAGGGCGTAATAGACTTTATCATCTAAACCCCAAGCGATGGTAGTTAACAAGCCTTTTTTTGAATATTGCAGTTTTTTTCCGGTATTCATCAGCATAAAGCAGCCAGTTCCGTAGGTGTTTTTGGCTTGACCTTTTTTAAAGCAAGCTTGTCCAAAAAGGGCGGCTTGTTGGTCGCCGGCAATGCCCGCAATGGGAATGTCAACGCCATTTATTTGATGGTAGCCAAAAATTCCACTCGACGGTTTTACTTCGGGCAACATATTTTTAGGAATGTCAAGTGCTTTGCATAAAGTATCGTCCCAAACCAAGGATTTTATGTTGAAAAGCATTGTTCGCGAAGCATTAGAATAATCGGTTGCATGAACTTTTCCCTTAGTGAGATTCCAAAGCAACCATGTATCTACGGTGCCAAATAACAAGTCGCCTTTTAGGGCTTTTGCCTTAGCGCCTGCAACGTGTTCTAACAGCCATTTTATCTTGGTAGCCGAAAAATAAGCGTCAATTACCAAACCTGTATGCTCCTTGACGTATGGTTCTAAGCCATTATCTTTTAATTTTTTGCAGATATCAGCTGTGCGCTTATCTTGCCAAACGATGGCGTTATAAATGGGAATACCTGTAATTTTATCCCAAACAATGGTAGTTTCTCTTTGATTGGTAATGCCAATTGCGGCAATATTTTTTGCTTCTAAATTGTTTCTAGAAACCAAGGTTTCGAGGGTTTTTAGTTGGGAATTTAAGATGTCGTTCGGGCGGTGTTCTACCCAACCTGATTTTGGAAAGCATTGCTCAAATTCCTGCTGAACGATGTCTACAATTTGACCCTGAATGTCAAACAAAACCGACCTTGAGCTGGTGGTTCCTTGGTCTAAAGCGATGATGTATGTTTTCGACATAATTTTATGATTTCACATTCTTATAAACGGCTGTCCCCAAAACGATTAGTGCGAGACTTAAAACAATCCAATACATTGTTAAAAACTCATTTTTATAGAGCATTTGGTAGGCTGATGCGCCTATTAATCCACCTAAAATTGGTCCTGCAATCGGAATTAAAGCATAACCCCAATCGGAGGTTCCTTTTCCTTTTATAGGCATCAAAAAATGGGCTAATCGTGGACCAAAATCACGCGCGGGATTAATAGCAAATCCTGTTGTACCTCCTAATGACAAACCTATTGCTATTATAAGTACGCCAATAACAAGTGGATTTAATCCTTCTGTAAAATTATTTGTGCCAATAAAAAGCAAGGCAAAAATGAGAATGGCAGTAGCCAACATTTCGTTAATGAAATTGTTGAGCAAACTTCTTATTGCTGGTCCTGTACAAAAAACTGCCAATTTGGCTCCTTGATCTTCTGTTTTTGACCAAAGGGGCATATAAAAAATCCATACGATAATACCTCCTGTAAAAGCACCGAAAATTTGTGATAAAATATAACCTGGCACTTTTGCCCAAGGGAATTCGCCTACAAAAGCCAAACTTAATGTAACTGCTGGGTTAAGGTGTGCGCCACTGATACTTCCCACCGCATAAATGGCAAAAGCTACCCCAAAACCCCAAGCCGCACAAATGGTGAGCCAACCGGCATTTTCGGATTTTGAATGTTTTAAAACAGCGCCAGCAACCACGCCACCGCCAAATAAGATTAAGAGAAAAGTTCCAATGAACTCGGCTAAATAAATTGACATAAAGCAAGGATTAAAATTATAGAGCCAATGTACTATTTATTTTCAAATATTTTTGTTTCAGGATAAAAGGCTAACCAAGCAAAGGCAAAATGATTGCCATGAGGCTCTATGGAGAGTTGTTTGCCTTTAAACTTACCTTCAAAACAATAACCCATAATATCCCATTTTGAATGGGTTAAATCGTCTTGAAAACCATTGATAATCTTGTTAAAATGCAATTCTTTACCTTCTAATATGCGACTAAATACGGTAACTGTTCCAACATCTTTCGAGTCTTTAATAAGAGATTTATCCATCACACTTACCGTGCCTGATTGGTAAAAAATCACCACTTTAGCATCATTAAAGTGATCGTTTATGACACCTTTTTTGGCTGCGATACTAAATGGATAGACCTTGTATTCTCCTTTACTTTTAACATCGACTAGGCGCTCCATGGCCGGTAATTTAGTACTGACTTTTGAGGCTTCAAAAAACCTTGACATTGGTTTATCTTTACTGTCATAGTCAACGTAAGGGTTATTTCCATAAAATTTTTCAGCATCGGCAATAGCTGTTTTTTTGGATAAAATTTGACCCATTGGATAGCGCATAAAAAACTCATCAACCGAAACAATTAACGACGGAATAACTTTGAGTTGTGCGCCTGAATAGTTGCCAACAATGCCATCGCCGGTAAGTTGTTGCCACAAACTTTCGGTTGTGGTGTCCATCATTACCATATCGCTGTTGCGAAGCATTCCCGAAACTTCAAATACCAAAGTTTCTTGTTTGCTTTTATTAGTGATAGTTCTATTAAAAACGACCCCCGAATTACACAAAGGACAATAGGTTGCCAAAATAGGGACGCCCCCTAAATCATCATTAACCATTTCATGAATGGTGAGCATATTGAGTGGAAATGCTTTTGATTCGCCATTGATGCTTACAGCAATGACAGGTTCTTTACCAAAAAACATGTTTTGAGCCTCTTGTTTTCCAACGTATTTTGGAAAATCTATTTTAGGAAAAGAACCTTTTGGCAAAACGATTTGTATTTCTGAAAGAGGAACACTGTGTTTTTTAATATCGGTTTTCCAAGTGAATGGCAAATTTTTTGTGTTTTGGAATTGTGCAAATGAGCCTGTTAATACCAGTAAAAATAGGCTTAGAATTAGTGTTTTTTTTGAAATCATGAGCTTTGTTTTTAATAAGTAGTTTTAAACGGGGATATTAATTTATAGGTTCTATTCTAACACGCGTTCCACTAAAATCGGCATTGCCGGTCAAGGCATCTATTCGATTTGTATCGGTTAAATCATTAAGACTAACACCCGCATTTTTTTGAGCTATACTGAGTTTTGTTTCTTTGCGGTGATGACCCCAGCCGTGCGGAATACTCACCACACCGCGTTTTATCTTTGAAGTGGTTTCTATTTCAATAGTTAGGCTTCCAACATTGGAACTTACACATGCCTTTTGGCCGTTAAACAATTTTAATATTTTTGCATCATCAGAATTGATTAATAAAGTACAGCGATTTTTACCTTTAGAAAGGCGTTCACTGTTGTGCATCCAAGAATTGTTTGAACGCAATTGCCGCCTGCCGATGAGGTAAAACGGATAAGTTTTATTGGCTTTAACCGACAAAATTTTATCTAAACGTTTTAAATCGGCAACGAGTAAATCAGGGGTCAAATCAATTTTTTTGTCAGAAGTAAACAAACGGTCAGGCAATTGAGGCTTTAAATTGCCAAAATCGATGCCGTGGGGATGTTTAAGCAATTCCTTTACGGATAGTTTTGGTTCGTTATAATAGCTAAATTGTAACAGATAATCAAGAGTTTGCTCTAAATTTAAAGGATTTTCTTTACCACTCAAGCGCGCGGTGAGGGCCTTAAAAATTTCCCAATCATGTCGTTGATTAGGTTCTTTTTCAAAAAGCGCGGGGGCATAAGCCACTGTATTTTTGATGGCAAATTGATGAAATACCAAGTCGTAAATTGAAGTTTCTAGTCCGGTTGTGGGTGGCAGAATAATATTAGCGTGTTTTGTAGTTTCGTTCAGGTAAATATCAATGGCTACCATAAATTCCAAGCTTTCAAGTGCTTGTTCAAGTTTTGTTCCGTTTGGTGTTGATAAAACTGGATTTCCGGCAATGCTTACCAATGCTTTAACCTGGCCATTTCCGGGTGTAAGAATTTCATCTGCTAAGGCAACAACAGGAAATTCACCTGTAAATTCCGGTAGTTTATCAACGCGCGTTTGACGTTTGTTAAAGCTACCTGTTTTGCCCGTTTGTTTGGCACTTCCCACCACATCAATGGCAGGCAGAGTAAACAAAGCGCCTCCAATGGCGTCGAGATTGCCCGTAATGCAGTTCAAACAGTTCACGAGCCACTGACAAAGTCCGCCAAAAGCTTGCATTGAAAGTCCTACACGTCCATAGCAAACCGCTGTTTTTGAAGTCGCAAATTGGCACGCCAAATCGCTTATGACTTTAGCCGATAAGCCAACGGCTTCACTAATGCGTTCAGGCGTGTAATGTTTGGTAATTATTTGCAAATTTTCATAGCCTTTTAAGATGGTTTTTAAATGTTTAGGTTGCGCTAAGTGTTTATCAAAAATAACTTGAATGAGCGCCAAAAGCAGCAAGGCATCACTTCCCGGATTTACGGCATAATAGTCGTCGGCAATTTGAGCAGTTTCGGTTAACCTCGGGTCAACTACGGCCACTTTTCCGCCCCGTTTTTGGATGGCTTTTAGGCGGTTTGAAAAATCGGGAGCGGTCATAATGCTGCCATTAGATACGGCGGGATTTCCTCCCATAATAAGCATAAAATCGGTGCGGTCGATGTCGGGAATTGGAAACATTAAATAATGTCCGAACATCATTAAAGAAGCAAAATGATGCGGCAATTGGTCAACCGATGTTGCCGAATAACGTTGTGTTGATGCGATACTTTTAATAAAATCGGACGAAAAAAGCATCGTACCAATATTGTGAACACTCGGATTGCCCTGGTATGTTGCAACGGAATCTTGACCATATTTTTTTTGAATGTCGCGCAAATTATGTGCTACTTCATCAAAAGCATCTTCCCAAGAAAGCGCAATCCAACCCGATTTAGTGCGTTTAATAGGCGTTTTTAAACGGTCTTTATCGAAGTGTAAATCTTCTAAGGCGGTGGCTTTTGGGCAAATATGTCCACGACTTAAAACGGCGGCCTTATCACCTTTAATTGAAATGAGCTTTTGGTTTTGATGTGTGATTTCTAAGCCACACATGGCCTCGCATAAATTGCAAGTACGGTAATGTTTTTGAGCAGCCTCCATCATTGAACAGTTTTACAAGCAATGAGTCCGCCAAATTCTAAAGCAAGTGTTCTATCAGTGGCAATTTTTTGATAATCAGGATTAGAAACCATTGCAAAAAAGTGATCAACCGAGGGATATTCAACTAAAAAAATTAACTGTGCTTGATGATTTTCATTGCCAATTAAGGTGGTGTGAACTTGTCCCCTCCAAAGGAGTTTTGCACCCGATTTTTCAACAAAAGGTTGGGCGTTTTTGAGATATTGCGCATAAACAGCTGCGCCACTTTCGCCAGAGCTGGTCTGGTTTTTAAATTTTAAAATGTTGACCATCACCAAAGGTGTGTTTTTTGGATAGGTTTGTAGTTGCGCCAGTTGTTCGGGAGTGGGGTGGATTTGATTTGTAAGCATAGCCAGTTTAGTTTAAGTTGAAGCCTTTTAGTGTAAAAAAGTGAAAATTTCTTACAGATGTAGGTTTCCAAATGTAATAAAAAATACAACAAATCAATTGGCATACAAATTTATAATTGTTGGGTAAAATGCATTAGAGCCCATTTTTTGAGAAGATGATAAAACCGATACGACAAAGGGCATGCACCTAAGGCGCTACAAAGGGCACGCAACATTGGTTAAATCAATTTGTAAAAACCGTACGCATTTTTTTAGCTCCGTAGGAGCGACCTGTTTGTAGAAAAAACAACCGCAAACCAATAGAAGCTCCGTAGGAGCGTACCGTTTGTATCGACCAAAAATGAATATTATTTAAAAATTTCGACTGGATTTAAGATAGAATCTATCGGTTGTCCATCTTCAGGGATAGCGGGAATAGCTAAAGAATCAATAGCGGTTGAATCTCGGGTAGTAGTATCTCGCCTCATAATAGTGTGACAGCTATATGGTCTTGAGATTTTTTCCTTTGGTTTTGTAGGAAATTTGCCGCGGTATTGTTTTAAACTTTTATCCTTTAAAACCTGCTCCATAAATAGCGCATAAATAGGCAAAGCGGTTCTGCTCCCTTCGCCATAAGCATTAGTTCTAAAATGTACGCTTCGTTGTTCGCCGCCAACCCAAGCGCCGCCAATCAAATTTTTTGTAACCCCAACAAACCAAGCATCGGAATGGTTAGAAGAGGTTCCGGTTTTACCACCAAAATCGGTGTTGTATTTAAACAAATCCCATTCCCATAGTGCTTGCGTAATTCCTCCTGGTTCGGTCATTCCGCCTTTGAGCATTTCGGTCATCAGCCAAGCTGCTTCAAAAGGAATGACTTGTTTTTGTTCAGTATTAGCCTCGTAAATAACGATTCCATTTTTATCTTCAATTTTGCTGACAATTATTGGATCGTGATATAATCCTTCATTAACAACTGTGCCGTAAGCGTTTACTAATTCTAGTAATGAAACATCAGAGGTTCCCAAGCTTGTGGATGGAATGTGTTCAAGCGGTGTTTTTATTCCCAATAAATGGGCATATTTAATGACTTCATCAATACCAACTTCTTGGGCAACTTGAACAGCAACTGAATTAATTGAGCAAGCAAAAGCATATTTTAAGGTCATTGGATCTGATAAAAATGTTCTAGTGTTATTTCTTGGCGACCAACTTTTTGGCAGGCCTTTTTCAATATAATTCCAGGTAACAGGCTTGTCGGTCATAAGGTCGCAAGGAGATTTTCCATTCATAATGGCGGCGGTATAATCAAACAACTTGAAGGTTGAGCCTGGTTGGCGTTTTGATTGTGCCACTTTATCATACTGCCAAAATTTAAAGCTTATATCGCCAACCCAAGCTTTTACATTTCCGGTATTGGGTTCCATTGACACAAAGCCACTGTGCATAATATTATTCATATAGCGGATGGAGTCCATCACGCTAAAGCTGGTATCTTTTTCACCTTTATTATAATCGTAAACAACGGTGCGATGAGGAATGTTTAAATATTTAAAAATTGAATCGGTGTTGCCATCAAACTTATCTTCGAGATTTTTATAGGGGATGGTACTTTTTGCTAGGCCTTCAATAAAGCCTTTTATTTCGATATGGTTTTCATCCTGCCAAGGATTTTGTCCACGCCAATGGTCAAAAAATCGGCGTTGAACGGCATGCATTTGTTTTTTAACAGCCTGTTCAGCATATTTTTGCATGCGAGAATCGATGGTCACATAAATTTTAAATCCATCGGAATAGATATCGTAATCATTAGCTTCTGCCCAATCTTTAAGGTATTTAGCAAGATAAGCGCGAAAATGAAGGGCTTCTCCATCATCATATTGCTCAACGCTAAAATTTAATGAAATGGGTATTTTTTTTATTGAATCACATTGTTGTTGTGTGAGGATTTTTTGTGTAACCAAATTTTGCAAAACCAAATCGCGTCGCTCTTTTGAACGTACCGGATGTAATTTAGGGTTATAGGTGCTGGTAGCTTTTAAAAGTCCTACCAAAACAGCTGATTGCTCATAATTTAGCTGACGTGGTTTAATTTTAAAATAGGTTTTTGCCGCGGTTCCAATTCCGTAAGCATTGTTACCAAAATCTACTGTGTTAAAATACATGGTAAGTATTTCATTCTTAGAATAAAATATTTCAATTTTTACTGCCGAAGTCCATTCTTTGGTTTTCATTATTAATAACTTAACACCAGGAATGTATCCAAAAAGGCCTCTTGAATATTGTCCACGTGTTTTATACATATTTTTTACAAGCTGCTGGGTGAGTGTGCTTGCGCCACGGGCATTGCCGTGCATCATATCTTTTAGGGCTGCAAAAACACCTTTAACATCAATTCCGTGATGTTGGTAAAATCGTTTATCTTCGGTGGCTATCAATGTTTTAATAATTATTGGCGAAAGCTCTTCAAATTTGACAGACATACGGTTTTCACGAAAATATTTTCCGATCACTTTGCCATCATCGCTAATAATTACAGAAGCATTGCTCTGTTTAGGATGGCTTATAGCATAAACGCTTGGTGACTTGCCAAAAAGCCATAAAAAATTGATATCGACAAGAAATAAAAATAGCATAAACAAGACAAAACTTGTAATCGCTACATTTCCTATTTTGCGATACCAAACAAGGCCTTGGTAGCGTTGCATTCGGGTTTTACGCCACTCAAAAAACTTGCCCAACCAAAATTTGATTAGGGTAATAAAAATGAGCGTTTGTATTAGGATATATCCCCAAATTTTAGATAATATAACTTTAAATTTAGCCATCTTATAATTCTAATTATGCCGGCAAAAATAATGCAAAAGATTAACAAGGTCGAAAATTAATAGCTTTTATAATTTGTCAAAATTTAGAATGCCATTATTTTTTATTCTAAAACTTCATAAACTGCTTAATCCACTTTAGTTTAAAAGCGGTATGTGGATAATATTTTAAAGGTAATTCTAGCCAAGTGGGTTTGTCGAGAACACTTTTATAATGGGTAAAGCATTTAAAGCCGGTTTCACCGTGATAAGCGCCCATGCCGCTAGAACCTACGCCACCAAAGGGTAATTTAGTATTGGTAATGTGCATAACGGCATCGTTTATTGCCCCACCGCCAAATGAAATGGCATTTAAAATTTCTTTTTTATAGGATTGGTTATTGGTAAACACATAACACGACAAGGGTTTTGCTAAACTGTTTACTTTATCAATGGCATTTTTTAAGGTGTCATAAGCTATAACCGGAAGAATGGGTCCAAAAATTTCTTCTTGCATCACGGCGTCTTCAAAAGTAACATTTTGTAAAAGGGTAGGTTCAATATACCGATTTTCAACCTCTATTTTTCCACCAAAGAAGATTTTTTTTGGGTCGAGCAATTGTTTTAGGCGCGTCACATTTCGGTCATTGATAATCTGAACATAATTGTCATTTTTTAATGAAAATTGTTCTTTTAAAATTTCGGCTTTAGCCAAGGTTAAAAATTCTTTTGCAATTGATTGATGAACCAAAATATAATCGGGAGCGATGCAAGTTTGCCCGGCATTTAAAAATTTTGCCCAAATTAGACGCTTTACCGCCATTTTTAAGTGGCAATCTTCGGTGATAAAAGCAGGACTTTTTCCGCCCAATTCTAAAGTTACGGGGGTGAGGTTTTTGGCTGCTGCTTGATAGACAATTTTGCCCACTTGTGTGCTTCCGGTAAAGAAAATTTTATCGAATTTTTGATTGAGCAATTCAGTTGTTTCGCTAACGCCGCCTTCAATAACTTTAAGGTAATTAGCATCAAAATTTTCATTGATTAATTTTGCCATTAACGCACTCGTACCTTTTGACAGCTCACTTGGTTTTATAATCACAGTATTTCCTGCGGCTATGGCAGCAACCACGGGCGCTAAGGTTAATTGATAAGGATAATTCCAAGCGCCAATAACCAAGCAAACACCTAAAGGCTCGGGAATAATATAGCTTTTTGCAGGAAAATTGAGAAAATTTGTACCGACTCTCTTAGCGCTTCCCCAAGTTTTAAGATGCTGGCATGCCTCTTTAAGATCGTGATAAACTAAAGCCAGTTCGCTTGTAAAAGTCTCGAATGCCGATTTTTTAAAATCCTTATAAATTACGTCGTAAAGCGCTTGTTCATTAACTTTTATAATTTGTTCTAATTTTTTTAATTGTTCTAAACGAAAAACCAGATTTTTAGTGGTATGCGTATTGAAAAACTGACGTTGATTCATCACAATTTGATACATAATTCACAAGTATTTAAAGGTTAAAGATACTTTAAAAGTGGGAAAAAATTAGCGGTTTTTTTGGCTGAATTTTTTTGCCTGATAAAAAAAGAAATAAGCCAATGCAATTAAAAAGACAAAAGGCAATAATTCGCCAATAAAAAGGCCAATTGCATAGTTGTTATCGGGAGCCGATTTTAATTTCTTTTCAATAGCAACTTGCTGTAAAAATGCGCCAATAAAAGCAAATTTAACTAACATGGCGATTTGAATTTTTTAAGCGCTTGTTTGGTTTCATCTGATAAAGCCAACTTTCCGCTAATGGCGGCGCGTTCAAGCAATAAAATTTGCCAGTGAGAGGTGTTTTGCCAAAAGACTTTTTTTAGCTCAGCTAAAGCCAAGATGTGATAAGTTGATAGGTTTTTAGTAAAAGTAACTAATGCAGCATCTAAGGCTTTTAAAGTAGGAAAAACTTCGGCATATAAGCCCTTTTCTTTCGCCCAATGTGCACTTTTCCAAGTTGTTGCCAATAAGCAAAGTTCGCTAAAAGCAGCTAAGCCTATCTTGCGAGAAACGGCAGGTTCAATAACAAAAGGACCGATGCCAATACTTAGTTCTGATAGTTTTATAGAGGCACTTTCGGTTGCAAAAGTAAAATCGCAAGCCGCAATTATTCCAACACCCCCACCAACAGCCTTGCCTTGAATGCGTCCGATTATTAATTTTGAACACAAACGCATCGCGTTAAGCAAATGGGCAAAACCAGAAAAAAAGGCAATACTTTCTTCTTGATTTTTAAGGGCTAAAAGTTCATCAAAAGAAGCGCCAGCACAAAAAGTTTTAGCACCACCACTTTGTAAAATAATAATTTTAACTTCTGCATTTTTATCTAATAACTGAATGGTGTTGATAAGTTTATGTAATAAAACACTTGGAAGGGCGTTGCTTTGATGATGGCTAAATTGCAGATTGGCGATTCCATTTTTTATGCTAAGGTCAAGGCTTCCATCAATCATTGTTAGGGATTTAAATCATCTAAACTGGCGTTATAAGTGCTCACATCTTTATTGATAATGCGCATTAAACCTTGTAAAACCTTGCCTGGGCCGACTTCAATAAATTCGGTACCGCCATCTTTTATCATTTGCTGAATGGTTTGACTCCAGCGGACAGGGGCGGTTAATTGAAGGATTAAATTCTTTTTTATTTCACTAGGATTGGTAATAGCACTAGCAGTAACATTTTGATAAATAGGGCATATAGGTTTTAAAAAAGTGGTATTTTCAATAGCCGATGCCAATTCTTCGCGTGCGGGTTCCATTAAAGGCGAATGAAAAGCGCCACCAACTTTTAAAACTAAGGCGCGACGCGCACCGCGTGCAGTCAGGGCTTCGCAGGCTTTATTTATAGCGTCAATTTCTCCTGAAATTACCAATTGCCCTGGGCAGTTATAGTTTGCAGCGACCACAATGCCATCAATTTCGGCACAGGTTTTTTCAACGGTTTTATCATCTAATCCTAAAACAGCCGCCATTGTTGAGGGTTTTAATTCGCAGGCTTTTTGCATCGCTAAAGCGCGTTGGTAAACCAAACGCAATCCGTCTTCAAGAGTCAGGGTTTTATTAGCAACTAAAGCCGAAAATTCACCAAGTGAATGACCAGCAACCATTTCTGGTTTAAAATAGGGACCCAAAACACGCGCTAATACTACAGAATGTAAAAAAATGGCGGGTTGTGTAACCTTGGTTTGTTTTAAATCTTCTAAGGAACCTTCAAACATGATTTCGGTTAATGGAAACTCTAAAATGCTATTGGCTTTTTCGAATAGTTCTTGAGCTAAAACGGAGTTTTCGTATAAATCGAAACCCATACCGACTTGCTGAGAGCCTTGCCCCGGAAATAAATATGCTTTCATTAATTTGGTTTAATATGTCGCAAAAATAGAAAAATCTTTAGATTATATTCTTTTTTATATTTTTTGATGTTTCAATTTAAAATCAGCATCACAGATGTGTTTTAGTTTCACCAAAGATACTTAATGTCAACTACTTTAATTGGTCTTTATTTATGAAACAAAATTTTTAAGGTAAAGGATTGTGTTTTTGAATTAAATATTAAAATTCACTTCATCGGGAGGTGTTAAGTTGTTGATTTTGTGATGGAATATTTTTGGCAATAAACTCAAGCCATAAAGATAAGAAGCGTTCATCCAGCCAAAACCCTCGCGAGTAATGTATTTAAAGTTGGTTCCCACATTGCCATATTCGGCAAAAACCTTATGACTAGCCAAAACAACGTCGTATTTTTCGGGAATTGTTCCGTTATAATTCACGGCGTTTTTGGTAATCATCCATAACCAGCGATACATTATTGCGTAAGCTTCTTGTTTTAGGTTGTAATTGAGCAAGCCTTTCCACAGCAACATTTGATGAGGAGCCCAACCATTTGGGTAATCCCATTGTCGGGAAAGCCCGTTAACAGAAAAGGCCTCTTCCGATTCTTTTGTGCTACCGGCAACGCCTCCTAAAAAAGTCATTTTTGAAAGATTGGATTTAATCATTTGGCTGGCTCTTTCGGGAGTTACCATTTTGGCCCAAAGTGGCAATAATCCAATTGGTGAGTCAAAGGCTTTTTGGGTTTTGGTAACAAAATTATAGTCGTAATAGATTTTAGCTTCTTCATTCCATAAGTAGCGGTTCATTAATTCTTTGCGGATTGTGGCTTTGTTTAGCCAATAAGCTTCGTTTAAAATCCGCTTATCGGATAAAACGAAAGAATCGTTGAAATAGGTTTTAATAAAAAAGGCAAAGTCTAATTCGTATTGATATAAAAAAGTATTGAGATCGGCTGGATTTAAATGTGCACAATCGCCTTCAATGCGATAGGACGTATCGTGCCCACTTTCGCGCACAGAGCGGTCGTGCACAAAATAAGCGTCGAGTTCGGCATTTGTGATTTCACGTTTGTAGTATTTTTTTTCAAAGGCTTGAACCGTCATTTTTGCCTTTTTAGCAAAAGGGGCTAAAAGGGCGTGATAATGCCCGGGTTCAGTTTCGGGCGTAATGCCAATACCTTCGGCTAAATAGCGATTTAGACCATTATTGGTTAAGCGTTTACCTTTTTGCATCCAAACGGTTTCATATTCTTTTATGGCTGTTTTTAGATGCGATGCCAACCAATTTATATCGTTATTTTTAGGGTCTTTTTCGAGTAATTCTCTAATTAAAGCGGTATAAAAAGGTGGTTGTGTTCGCGAGAGGTAGTAGGTGCGGTTGGCGTTTAAAATTTTGCCGTAATGTTCAATTTCATATTGAAAATTATCAGCCATAGCTTTTGCCAGTAAGGCTTTATCAGATAGCAATAAACCGATGGATTCAAAATAACTATCCCAGCCGTACATTTCGTTAAATCGTCCACCCGGCACAACAAAAGGAACGCCACTAACCACGCCATTTTTTTCTTCCAGTTTAAGGCTTAAAATGCCGGGTTTGTCGTTTAAAGAGTTTACGTAATTTGGGCTTATGGTTTTGGGGAGTTTGATAACCTTAAGACTTGAGGTTTCAATTTCTTTAAAATAGCGATAGGCTTTAGCATCTGTATAGGGCACGTAAATTCTGTGGACTGATGAAGCTGATTTTTCGTCAAACAGAATTGTTTTTAAATTCTCAATGTCAATACGGCGTGTAAGCCCATCCCAGTAATGGTTTTTAATCATATTGGTAAACCGTTCGACCGGTTTTTGGGTGATGTTATCTGTATTGATAATAACGCTTTCACAATTTCTTTCTTGGGCTAAAACAAGCTCCTGCAAAAGATTGGAAAGGTGATAAGTGCCTTTTACGGTAAAGGTTTTTAGGGTTTGCGTGTCTTTGATAATAAACAATTTTGGACCTTTATCTTCGATGGTAATTTTAGAATCACCATCGGTATCTTCCTGATTTAGTAAATTATTTAAAGTTGTTTTGATATTAACTTTTAACTGCATTTTTTTTAATGGTTTTATGAAATAATTGTAGGGCAATAAGCAGTAAAAGCATCGGAATTAAAGAAAAATAAAAGGCGGTTTGTCCACTAAAATAGTCAAAAACGTGACCCGTAATTATGGAACCGGTTGTGCCGCCTAAAGCTGAAAAAACAACAATTAAACCAGACATTGAGCCGTGCATGTGTTTAGGCAGTGAACTCAAAATAACCGAATTGATGGCCGGATAAATAGGTGCTAAAAAGAGTCCCATAATTGGAAACAAGTAGGCCACAAAAGGCGCTTTAAACCAAGTCATATTTTCGCTGACAGGAATATTTTGGGTTAAGGGTAAAACAATTAAAACGATAGAGCCAGCCATTATAATACAAAAACTTACCACATATATCCAATGAATTTTTTTTAAGGCAAAACCAGATATAAATCGGCCAATAGCTATGGCACCTGCGAGTACAGCTCCCGCCTGAATACCCATACTGGCAGGGACTTTTAAAATGCTTTGGTAAAATGTAGGCGTCCAAGTTTGAAAACTTTGTTCAATTAAAACATATAAAAAGACGCATAAAATAAAAATTAAAACCAAGGGTAATGCAACCATTTTTAGCATTTCAATAAAATCTTCACGCAAGGGACGGTCAGATATTTTAGCTTCATGTTCATCGAGTTTTGCAAAGGAAAGAAACAAGAGTGCAAGCAGGCTCAAAACTCCTAAAATATAATAAACATTGAGCCATTGTTCAGATTTTGGATTGGCATCATCTATAAATAAACTAAACAACACGTTGCCCGATAAAACCCCAACCATAAAAAAGCCTTCTAATAAGCTCATAAAGCTAGAATGTTCTTTTTCATTGGCAGTAACCAATCCTATGGTGGCAAATACGCTTACTTTAATTAAAGCAAAAGAGACGCCAACCATAAAAAATTGGACTTTAAAAAACCAAAAATTATCGGCAAAAGGCATAACAAATGATGAGATAATAACCAATATTAAGGCGATAATCATTGATTTTTTATAACCAATTTTAGGAATAAAAGAGGCGAGTAAAAACGAAAATATGGCAATGGGCAAATCTTTAAAACCCTCTAAAATGCTGGCGGCCGATTTGGTGATTTCAAAATTGCGTTGCACTTGTAAAATAACGGTTCCAACGCTGTTTAACAAAATGGCAAACACAAAATAATTGAGAAAAAGTGAAATTTTGATACCCAGATTTTTCATAAGAAGCGGTTTTTTGCAACTAGGAGGTTTGTTTCTAATTGAGCTTAAGTTTTCAAATGTAAAAAATAATTTGGGTTTTGTGATATAAACTAAAAGTTAGGCAAGGTTTAAATTGTTTATGAGAGCTACGGTTTAACGTTGAAATAGGCATTAGAAGTTTCGAAAACGGTTTTGTAAAACAGCAGACTTTAAATTTTATAAAAACAATCGAGCGCTATTTGCGCTTTTAGCCAAAATCAGGCACAATTTAAATGCCATAAAAAAAATATAAAACCATTGAAATTTTATAAAACTATTAGTTTGAGTATCTTTGAAACGAATCTAAATTAACAGTTTGAAAAAGAGAATCCTTTACACCATTATTTTTATTATCTCCATTTTTGGATTGCTAATTATTCAATATCAATACTTAACCATTGGTTTAAACCTAGCAAAGGTGCAGTTTAATCAAAATATTGGAAAATCAGTAAAAGACATACAATTAGATTTAAGCACAAAAAATCAGCTTACCTTTTTAGTAGGTAAAGCCATAACCAACGACGACACCTATTTTAAAGCCAATTTGGATAGCGTAAGGGAAGCTTCCAGTTATTTTCTCAAAGATTTTTTAGAGTCTAAGCTTTTAGAAAACGGCATTAAAACCGAATTTTCGTATAAACTTTATGTAAAAGACACCACGCTTTATATAAATTCTGCCAATTTTATGGATCAAAGAGCTAAATTAAAAAAATACCCTGTTCAGTTAAGGGGCTATTTGCCGGCACTAATTCATAAAAATATCATTCTAGAATTGCAGTTTACTAAAATAAACGACTATTTTTTGTTGCAACTCAGTGGACTCACCATTCCGAGTCTTATTTTTATAACGGCAATTATTTTAGTGGTTATTTGGGTTTTAAGATCTTTTTATTGGCAACAACGCATCATTACTAGAACCAACGATTTTATCAACAATTTGACACACGAACTTAAAACACCTGTTTTTTCAATTGGGTTGGCAACAAAAATGCTTCAACAAAAACAAGATGAAGAGAGCAAAACCTATTTAGAAATTATTAAAAATCAAAATGACAGACTAAAAGAACACATCGAAAAAGTGCTCCAATTAGCAAATTTAGACAACCACAATCAAGATATAACGCTAACAGAAACCGATTTTTATCCCTATCTCAATAAGTTGTGCAATGAGTTTAAGCAGTTGGCAACAATGGAAATGGTTGCTTTTAATTTTGAAATAAAGGCCAAAAAATTAATGTTAAGATGCGATGCGATGCATCTGTCAAATGCTATAAATAACTTGCTAGATAATGCCAAAAAATACCACAAAGAATCATCCGAAATTAGCCTCCTCGCAGAAATAAAGAATAAAAAATTACACATTAGCGTGAATGATAATGGTATTGGCATTGAAAAGAAAGACCAAAAAAATGTCTTTAAAAAGCATTTCAGGGTATCTTTCGGTAATTTATATACGGTAAAAGGCTATGGATTAGGTTTATATTATGTAAAAAAAATTATTACCTTGCATAAAGGAAGCATAGACTTAGAAAGTAAAATTAACGAGGGAACTAAAATCACCCTAAGCATTCCAATCCTAATTTAAATGATAGAAAAATACAAATTGCTTTTGGTTGAAGATGATGAAGCTTTGGGATACCTTTTAACCGAGTATCTCAAAATGAATAATTTTATGGTTTTATGGACTAAAAACGGAAAGGATGCCTTAGAAATACTTTTAAAAAATAAATTTGATTTATGTATTTTAGATGTGATGATGCCCGACATGGATGGCTATAGCTTAGCTGAACAAATTAACCAAAACAAAATTGCCATACCCTTTTTATTCCTTACCGCGCGCTCATTAAAGATTGATGTTTTAAAGGGTTTTTCACTAGGAGCCGTTGACTATATTAGAAAACCCATTGATGAAGAGGAATTAGTGGTAAGATTAAATAGCCTGCTCGGAATTTTAAAAAAAACCAAACAAAATGTCGAAAAGGTGTTTAAAATTGGTGCATACAGTTATGCTCCTTTAAATTATGAACTTAAAATTAATGATGAAAAACGGCAGTTAACCGAAAGAGAGAGTGAACTGCTTTTATACCTTTTAAAAAATAAAAACAACATTAGCCGTCACAAAGATATTTTAGAAAAACTTTGGGGAAAATATGATTATTTTAATCAAAAAAGTTTGAATGTTTTTATTACGCGTTTGCGAAAATACTTGTCAAAAGATACGACTATAAAAATAGAAAACATCCACAATCAGGGGTTTATACTCACCATTGCCGATGAATAGGATTGATTATATTTTCGCTGCTTGACTTAAAATAAGCTTCAATTTTTGAATTTATCTCATTAGGTTTTTTAATCTACTGAATAAAGCAAAATAATATATCGATATTCGCTATAAAATTCTTAAAAACCGCCATTTAAATTTAAGAATAAATCAATTAAAATTTTCACAATCATCGAAAACGGTTTCGTGTATTAGAAGGCATCAAATATCATCTAATATAGATGTTAAATTTTATATAATCAAGCAATTAAGAGCAAATCACCCCTAAAACAATTAACCTATTATTAATACCGTATTAACTTTTTATTAATAAATCTACCACAGACATTGTACAAATTATTTTTTTGTATCTATATTTGCTAAGCGGTTAAGGTGATTTCTTAGAGAGCGAGAAATTATTAGACGGCAAACAATTTAACCTATTTTAATCTTTATTAATACACTAAAATTTGTAAAACATGAAAAAATTTGTACTTAAAAAATTTTTATTTTTGGTATCGATGCTTTTTGGTGGTGTAATGATGGCACAAACAGTAACTGGAACAGTTACTGAAACTTCAGGACCCCTTCCAGGAGTAAATGTGGCAGTAAAAGGCACAGACAATGGCACAACTACCGACTTTGACGGAAAATACACTTTGTCCAAACTAAAACAAAACGACGTTATTGTTTTTAGTTATTTGGGTTATAAGAGTAAAGAAGTTAGCTACACTGGTCAAGCTACAATTAATGTAGTGATGGATGCCGAATCACAAACTTTAAATGAAGTTGTGATTATTGGTTATGGTAGCACTACCAAAAAAGATGCAACAGGCGCTGTTGATGCCGTTAATTCAGAAGACTTTAATAAAGGTTCTGTTGTTTCTCCAGAACAATTATTACAAGGTAAATCGGCTGGTGTGCAAATTACACAATCAAGTGGCGAACCAGGAGCGGGTATTAATATAAGAATACGCGGTACTTCTTCAGTACGTTCTAATAACAACCCACTTTTTGTGGTTGATGGTGTGCCATTACCAGGAGGTGGAACAACACCTGGTGGTAGCGACAATGGATTTGGATCTAGCGCCGCAAAAAACCCACTAAACTTTTTAAACCCAAGTGATATTAAAAGTATCAGCATCTTAAAAGACGCTTCTGCTACCGCTATTTATGGTTCAAGAGGAGCCAATGGTGTAATTATCATTACTACTAAAGATGGTAAAGGAAAAGTAGGTGACCAATTTGAGTTTTCATCATCTGTAAGTACTGCAAAAGCAGCCGAAAGATATGATTTATTAAATGCAACTGATTTCTTGTCGGCCGTAACACAATTTGGTGGAGATGCTGCCGCTCAAGATAAAGGATTTAATACCGATTGGCAAGATGTTGTTTTGAGAACAGCTATTTCACAAGAACAGAATTTCTCTTATGCTCGTAGCTATGATAAAGGCTCTGTAAGAGCATCAGTAGGTTATGGAACCATTCAAGGAATTATTGAAAACTCAGAATTAGAAAGAATTACCGGTCGTTTAAATTTATCTCATCGCTTGATGAAAGATAAATTAAAATTAAACTTGCAATTAACATTGTCAAGAGTTAACGACGATTCACCTTCTATCAGTGATAACGCCGGTTTTCAAGGCGATTTACTTGGAGCAGCTTATTCAGCTAACCCAACTTGGAGTTCAGCCGTTGATTTTGTTCCAGGTGGTTCAAACTTAAACCCATCTCAAATGTTAGCTTACATTCAAAGTAAAACAAATACTAACCGCTCTTTGTTAAATTTTACGGCCGATTATGATTTTACTAAAGATTTAAATGCTAAAATTACCCTTGGAAATGATGACTCACAATCATTTAGAGGCTCAGCAATCTCTTCATTAATAACTGGTTTCAATAATGGTACCGGAGGCAATGGACGTGGTTCTGTTAATAATATCAACGTAAAATCACAATTATTAGAATTTACGTTAAACTACAAAAAAGATTTTGCCAATTCAAAATTAACCGCTTTAGCCGGTTTCTCTTATCAAGAATTCAAAAATAAAGGTAGAAATGTTACTGGTTGGGGCTTTAGCACTAATAATTTAGATGCTATGGTTGATAATTTAAAATCATCAGCCGGTAAAATTCAATCGGGTATTACAGGTAGTTTTCAACAATATGGCTATGATGCCGATGGCTTATTTGTAAACCGTTTATTCCCCGCTATTGTTACGGATAACCTTGCAGCGCCTTCAGGTTTAACGGTTGCGTCAATTGCAGGAGATACTTTTAATAATACCGATGAATTACAATCGTTTTTTGGTCGTGTAAATTATTCTATTGCCGATAAATATTTGTTTACCGCTACCATTAGAGCAGATGGTTCTTCAAAATTTGGACCTAAAAATCAATACGGTTACTTTCCTTCAGCAGCCTTTGCTTGGCAATTAGGTGATGAAGATTTTGTTTCAGATGCTTTTTCTACCCTAAAAATGCGTATAGGGTGGGGTATTACAGGAAACCAAGATGGGGTTGGTTATGGTAATTTTATTAGAAGAGAACGTTTCTCAGGTATTGGAATTGATAATGGCGGTAACATTAACCCTCCAGGTACTTCGGTGGTTTCATTTGCAAACCCAGATTTAAAATGGGAACAAACAAATCAAGTGAACGTAGGTATTGATTTTGGATTTAATAACGATCGTTTAAACGGTACTTTAGATTATTATCATAAAGACACTAAAGATTTCTTATTACAAACTACTGCCGCACAACCTTCACCTCAGCCATTTTTCTTTACTAATGTTGATGCAGATATCATCAATCAAGGTGTTGAATTCGCTCTAAATTATGATGTAATAAAAGGAGACGAAACCAATTGGAATGTAGGCTTTAATATTGCTTATAATGACAATGAAGTTAAGAATTTTGCTGGTCAAATTCCTTTTGGTCAAATATTTGGACAAGGTTTATCTGGCGCATTTGCTCAATTGTTAGCAGAAGGTCAACCCTTATTTTCATTCTTTTTAAGAGATTTTCAAGGCTATGATGCCAATGGACAACAAATTGGTGACGTTCAAAAATTTGTAAACAAAAGCGCCATCCCTAAAGTTAATTTAGGTATTACCTCAACTTACAAGTATAAAAACTGGGACGCTTCAGTATCTTTAACCGGTCAATATGGTCATTACATCTATAACAATACCGCTAATGCATTTTTTACCGCAGGTAGTATTGGCAATGCCCGAAACGTAACTCGTGACGTTTTGACAAGTGGTGAAGCTAGCAATAACGCACCCGACGTTTCAACCAGATTTTTAGAAAAAGGCGATTTCTTGAGATTACAAAACTTAACCATTGGTTATAACTTTAAATTACGTGAAGAGAGTCATTTAAAATCTTTGAGATTTTCAGTAACTGGTCAAAATTTATTTGTAATCACTTCTTACAGTGGATTAGATCCTGAAGTAAATACCTCAAATGTACTTAACAACGTGCCTTCATTAGGTGTTGACTACACTTCATTCCCAACGCCAAGAACTTATACCTTTGGTTTAAATGCAACATTCTAAAAATACTTATATTATGAAAAACAATAATTTAAAAAAACAATTCTTATTCGCTACTGCGATGTTGATGTTTGCTGTTTCTTGTACAGATTTGAACATTAGCCCAACAGATTCAGTATTTGCTGGAGATTCGTCTGGCTCATTTACTGGCGTAACAAATCCTGGAGCTGCATTGAATGACCTTTACAATGGTATATATGGTCAAATAGGTAATCAAGCAAACTTGTTTGCCCTTAACGAAGTTACAACCGACGAGTTGGTAGTGCCAACCCGTGGAACTGACTGGGGTGATAATGGTGTTTGGAGAGATTTACACGCTCATAACTGGTCGCCAATTCACAGTCAAGTTTTAGACACTTGGAATGCCTTAAATCAAACTATTTTTAACGCCGGTTTGATTATCGATTCACGTAGCGCCGCTGCTCCTCAAGTAGTTGCCGAAGCTAAATTTTTAAGAGCTTTTGCTATGTTTTGGGTAATGGATATGTATGGACAAGTTCCAACTAGAACACCTGATGAAGGCCCTTCTGTTAATCCAACCGTTTTGTCAAGAGCCGAAGCTTTTGCACAAGTTGATAAAGATTTAACCGAAGCACTTGCTGCTTTACCAACTACAAGTTCAGCTGGCGATACAAAAAGAGCCTCAAAAGCTACCGCTAATTATTTATTAGCAAAACTTTATCTAAACAAACATATTTATTTAGGAAATGCTTCTGCCGATGCAGCCGATATGACTAAAGTGGTTAATTTTGTTGACGCTATTACAGCTGATGGTTTTGGTTTAAAAACAGGCTATTTTGACATCTTTAAACCCGAAAATAACTCCGAAACTATTTGGTATGCCGAAACGGGCGTAGGTAACAGAATGTGGGATGGCTTACATTACTTTCAAGGAACTCCAGGTAACACAGGTGGTGGCTGGAATGGCTTCTCTACTTTAGCCGATTTTTACGATAAATTTGAAGGTAGTGCCTCATCAAATGCACTAGGTAGCGGCCAAGAAGAACGTCGTGGCTATGTTCCTAGTGATGGTAGTCATTTTGGTGTTGGTTTTGGATTTTTATTTGGTCAACAATATAACGCCCAAGGTGTTGCTTTAACCGATAGAGCAGGTGCACCTTTGGTATTTACTAAAGATTTCCCAGGCTTAGTTGGTAACAACGAACGTCATGGCATTAGAATGATTAAATACCACCCCGAAAATGGTGAATTTGCAAATCATGAAATTGTATTTAGATATGCCGATGCCTATTTAATGAAAGCCGAAGCAATTTTGCGTGGAGGTACTTCTGGTGAAACTGCGCTTGGTATGGTTAATAACCTTAGATCTGTTAGATCTGCCACTGCCTTAAGCTCAATTACCGAACAAAGCATGCTAGATGAAAGAGGTCGTGAGTTATATAAAGAGTTTTGGAGAAGAAACGATTTAATTCGTTTTGGTAAATATGCCGATGCTTGGGGCTTAAAAGAAGCTTCTGAACCTTTTAGAGCATTATTCCCTATTCCTTCTACTGCTTTATTATCTAATCCTAATTTAACACAAAATACAGGATATTAATATTTAGTTGAATTAATTAAGTTTGAAAAAAGTCCTTTGCAAAAAGGGCTTTTTTTTTAGTAAATTACCAAAAATTTTAAGGCTTATATGAAATACGGTTCGGCACTTTTATCATTGCTCTTTTTTTTCAATGCTTGTACAACAAAACAAACAAAAAATGTGCTGATGCAAGAAATGACTACAAGCGAAACGGGCGTTTTATTTGTTAACAAACTTCAAGATACTCCGCAGTTAAATATCCTAACTTACCTCTATTATTATAACGGCGCAGGTGTGGCTGCTGCCGATTTTAATAATGATGGCTTAACCGATTTATATTTTATTGGCAACCAAACCGAAAATAAATTTTACTTAAATAAAGGCGACTTTAAATTTGAAGAAGTAACCAAACAAGCTAAACTTGAAGGAGAAAAAGGCTGGTCGAGCGGTGTTACAGTTGCCGATGTTAATGGCGATGGATGGATGGATATTTATGTTTGTCAAGTTGCTAATAGTAAATTATTTAAAGGCGAAAACCAACTCTATATCAATCAAGGTTTAAATGCAAATGGCATTCCTTTTTTTAAAGATGAAGCTAAAAAATACGGGCTTAATTTTTCATCCTATTCAAACCAAGCGGCTTTTTTTGATTATGATTTAGATGGTGATTTAGATGTGTTTTTAATGAAAAATCAGGCTGTGCATCCCAGTGGAACTTATGGCCGATTTAATCGCAATGTTGCCGATGCACCTGCCGGTGATAAATTGATGCGCCATGACGGCGGGCACTTTGTTGAGGTTACGCAACAAGCAGGCATTTTTAGTAGTTTAACGGGTTACGGTTTAGGCCTTGCCATAAGCGATATCAATAACGACGGTTGGCCTGATATTTATGTTGGTAACGATTTTTTTGAAAACGATTACCTCTATATCAACCAAAAAAACGGTACTTTTAAAGAACAAATTTCTCAGGATTTTACCAAATTAGGGCACACCACTCACTTTTCTATGGGCAATGATATTGCCGATTTTAACAATGACGGCTTTACCGATATTTTATCGGTAGATATGCTCTCTGAAAATAGGATGACTTACACTGCTTCGGGGGCTGAATATGAATACGAATATTATAAACAATTTTTAAATAACGGTTATGCACCGCAATACATGCAAAACACCCTGCATGTTAATTTGCAAAATGGCAACTTTAGTGAAATTGGTTTCAAAGCTGGCATTGCAGCTACCGAATGGAGTTGGGCAAGTTTATTTGCCGATTTTGACAACGATGGTCAAAAAGATATTTTTATAAGTAACGGCATTTATGGCGCTACTAATGATATGGATTTTATCAATTTTATTTCTGATAAAGATTACCAACGTCGCATCAATAAAGGGATGACTTCCGATGATATGTTCTTGATTCAAAAAATCCCAAAAGTCGGCACGCCTAACTATCTGTTCAAAAATAATGGCAATCTCAATTTTACAGATATGAAAGATGTTTGGCTCAAAACCAAACCTAGTTTTAGCAATGGCGCGGTTTATGCCGATTTAGATAACGATGGCGATTTAGATTTGGTAGTTAACAATCTCAATGAACCTAGCGCCCTATATAAAAACAATGCACCTACCAAAAATTACTTAAAAATACGCTTCAATGGCTCAAAAAGCAACACAAAAGGTATTGGCGCTAAAGTAAGCTGCTTTGCCAAAGGTCAATGGCAGCTTGCCGAAAACTATACCACACGCGGTTATTTATCGGCTGTTGTGCCCGAATTGCATTTTGGTTTTGATACCATTAAATCAATTGATTCTCTTATAGTTATTTGGCCAAATCATCAAATTCAAGTTTTAAAAAATATTAAAACCAATCAAACTTTGACCTTAAATATTGCTGATGCTAAACCCATAATAACTGATAAAAGTGCGCCAATTGCCCCGGCGATTTTAATTAATTCGGCTTCTAAAATAAAATACAAACAATTTGATTTTCCGTCTTACGGATTTGAACGTGAGCCTACTATCCCTTTTATGCTTTCTAATTTAGGGCCTCACTTAGCTGTAGCCGATGTAGATAATAATGGCTTTGATGATGTGTTAATAGGTGGATCTAAGCAGCAAAAAACAAGTTTATTTCTTCAAAATAAACAAGGCCTATTTTCATTGAGCTTGCAAGCCGATTTAGATAAAGACATCCATAAAGAAGATGCCGATAATATTTTTGCAGATGTAGATAATGATGATGATTTAGATTTAATTATCGTCAGCGGTGGCGACGAATTTCAGTCTGGCGAAAATCTAGAACCGCGTTTATACCTCAATAGTAATGGGCAATTTATAAAACAAAAAGAGGCGTTTGCGGGCATTCAACTCAATGCCTCAGTGGTTAAAGCTGCCGATTTTAACAAGGATGGTTTTGTTGATTTATTTATCGGCAGCAATTCTAAATCGCAACATTACGGCGAAGTTCCTAAAAGTTATCTGTTAAAAAATGATGGCTACAATCATTTTATAGATGTAACAAATTCATCCGCCAAGGCACTCCAAAATATGGGAATGATTCAAGATGCAGAATGGATTGATATTAATAAAGACGGCTTTATAGACCTCATTTTAGTAGGCCATTGGATGCCAATAAGTATTTTATTAAATGAAAAAGGAACGAAATTTAAATTGCAAACTAATAACAATCTTGAGGAAACACAGGGCTTATGGAATCATTTGGCTTTAGCCGATTTTGATAAAGATGGCGACTTTGATTTTTTGGCTGGCAATTGGGGCGAAAATAGTTTGCTCAAGGCTTCGCTTAAAGAGCCGCTCAATTTATACCTCACCGATTTTGACCAAAATGGAAAACAAGAAGCACTCATGACTTATCAATATCAAGGAACAGAAACCTTGTTTGCTACGCGCGACGCTTTATTTAATCAAATACCTGCTTTAAACCAGCAATTTAAAAGCTATTCCGATTTTGCTAAAGTTGATTTCAATAGCATTTTTAGCAAATCACAACTCAAAAAGGCACAAAAACGTCAAGTGTATAATTTATCGAGTTGTTATATTGAAAATTTAGGAAATGGAAAATTTAAGGAACATCAACTGCCTGATATGTTACAATGGTCAAGCATTCAAACCATGCTAGTAGCCGATTTTAATGAAGATACTTATCAAGATGTTTTAGTAGCCGGAAATTTATATGAAGTCAATACGCAATTAAGTCGCCAAGATGCTTCGCACGGCATTTTATTGCTAAACGATAAAAAAGGTAATTTTTATACGTCTATTAAAATAAATAAAAGCTTTAATATTTCAGGTCCGGCGCGGTCTATCAAAAAAATTAACCTCAAAAATCAGGACTATTATCTAATTGGTATTAACAACGATAGTTTGCAAATGCTTCAAAAAGCTTGGCGTTAATTTAAAGTTGCCAGCCTTCGCGATAATCGCGTTTTACAAATTGATTGGCCGCATCAAAATTAGTGATTTTCATTGCAACACCATCCCACAAAAGTTTTTTTCTTCCGGGATATTCAAAGCTGTTAGGCTTTAGTTCCCTTCTAATTAGGTAGCTTCTAATAGCCAAATTTCCCATTAGGACAGCCTCTGTTAAAGGTCCCGAAAAATCAAATGAAGACGTTAAAGCGCGGTGTTCTTTTTTGCCAAAACCCTCTTTGCAAGCGGCCACCCAAGCCATTTGATGTCCGTTTTCAGGAAGGGTATTTAATTTGGTGTTATCTGAAACCAAAACAGTTCCATCGTTAAAATATATTTTTGGAATGCGGCCATAAGTGCCACTAGTCATTATGCCTTTTTCGCCAAAAAGCATCACGCCATTAGAGCCATCTTCATCACCAATAAAATGATCGGCGGGAATGAGTTCGGGATGAAAAGGTCTTAAACCACCATCGGTCCAAGTCATGATAACTTCAGTTTTGTTCTTTGCCGATGCTGGAAATTTTAACTGCGTTCTTGAAGAAGGAGGACAAGATTCTGGCAAATATTCAGGTATCCAATCTTTGGTATAAACAGCGCCAACGCTACTTTCAACTTCGGTGGGATAGCCTAAACCTAAAACGCGAAAGGGTGGGTCAATTAGGTGACATCCCATATCGCCTAAAGCGCCAGTTCCAAAATTCCACCAGCCGCGCCATTTAAAAGGGTGGTAAAGCGGGTGATAATCTACCATTTTAGAAGGGCCAATCCATGTGTCCCAATCTAAACCCTCGGGCATGGTTGGTTTTTCGGTTGGTGTTGAAATGCCTTGTGGCCAAACAGGCCGGTTTGTCCAAACATCAACTTTATTTACAGTTCCTATTTTTCCTTCGTCAAACCATTTTTGCATCTGTTTAACCCCGTCGCCCGAAGCTCCTTGATTTCCCATTTGAGTAACCACTTTATAATAATTGGCGGCTTTTGTTAACTCACGGGCTTCGTAAATATCGTGAGTCAAGGGTTTTTGAACATAAACATGCTTACCCATTTTCATGGCTGCCATGGCAATTACGGCATGGGTATGGTCGGGTGTTGAAATGGTAAGGGCATCAATATCTTTTACCTCTGCTAATAGCTTGCGGTAATCTTTAAATTTTTTAGCTTTTGGAAATTGCTCAAAAGCCTTTCCGGCGCGTTGCCAATCTACATCACAAATGGCGGCAATATTAGACGCTCCTTTGTTCCAAACATTTATCAAATCAGAATAACCCTTTCCGCCACCGCCAATTACGGCAACATTTAGTTGGTCGCTTGGTGCGATAAAGCCCCTTCCTAAAACGTGCCGTGGAATGATGCTTATTCCCGCAAAGGCTAAGGTCGAATTTTTGATGAATGCGCGTCGTCCAAGATGGTTTATTGAAGTCATGAGTTTAGGATTTATTCGAATTAAGGGGCTAATTCCTTAATTTCTATTTTTTTAAATTCGATGGGATGACTTTCACTTTGCAAGCAAATGTAGCCACTTTTAAGCGCCTCGCCATCGCGATTTTTAAAGGTATTATAGTCGCCTCCAATTTGGGGTTTGCTATAACGCATCACCTCTACGCCGTTGATACGATGGATGATAAGTGAATCGCTATGTACTTCTACCTCGGCGTGAATCCATTGTTCATCATAAAAGGTTTTTGAGGTAGAATTTATGCAATGGGTAGTTATTATTTGGTCATTCATCACAATATCGGTCCCTGGGGTGCAAACATTGCCGGTGGGTCTAGGTTTGCCATCGGATAAACCGCCCAATAATTGGACTTCAACCGATACGGGGAATTCTTGGTTTAAAGCCATTGTTTCGGGCGCTTGTGAAAAAATCATGATGCCACTGTTTTTTGTAGCCCATGACTGGCCACCAATTGCTTGTGCGCCTACAAAGCGATAATCTAATCGCAAAAGATAACTTTTAAAGGGCTTTTTGTAAAAGATATGTCCGAACTGGTTGTTAAAAGAATCGTATGCTGAGTAAGAAACTTTTAGCACACCATTTTCGGCTCTAAAGGTGTTATGAGCATTTACACCAGCCTCATAGCCTTTAATTTTAACCACCCAATTGTTTAAATCTTTGCCATTAAAGAGTGATTGCCACTGATTTTTTTTCGATTGATTTGTCAATTCCGGTTGGTAACCAACTAGCAGTAAGCTCAAACAAGTCCCCAAAAAAAGCGCGAAGGTTTTCATAAATGAGAATTATAAACTCCAGGCTTTTCCTCCAGAGGCTTCCTGTAAAGTAAGGCAGCCCTTATATTCGCCGGGAATTGGATTATAAGCTAAGACTTTTTCGCCAACTTCTTCACTTGTTTTATAGGCCCAAATACTCATACTTCGCAAGGTTGTTAAAGAATTTAAAACCAAAACTTCGGAAGGGTTATTTTTAAAAGCTTCTTGCGCTTGGGCAGTAGCTTTAAAATACTTTTTTAGAAGGCCGTCATAATCGGTAGTTTTTAAATTGGCAACCGATTTGTCAAGTTCTTTTAGAATGGCTGTTAAACCATCGGTAAAATTCTTTTGAGCTTCGGCATTAGCGACTTCTTTAGCATAAGCGTCAATAAACTGAGGCACATTTACATCAAGTGCGCCAGGAGAATCGGCTGTTTTTGGCAAAATTAAATCCACCAAATTAGTTAATACAACAATTTGATTTTTGTCAAAAAAAGCAGGTTGCCAATTGAGGGTTGGCGTTCTGTTACAACTTTGCAACAAGCTAATTAATGAGGGGCTAACAACTACAAATCCGAGTGATAATCCGAGTCCTTTTAATACGTCTCTACGTTCCATAAGTTAGGCTTTAATGTTTTTAATTTCTTTTGCGGCGTGCGCAGCGGCTCTAGCGGTGAGCGCCATATAAGTTAACGATGGATTTACACAAGCTGCCGAAGTCATACAAGCACCATCGGTTACATAAACATTTTTGCAAGCGTGAATTTGATTGTTTTCGTTCAACACCGATGTTTTTGGGTCGCGTCCCATCCTGGCGGTTCCCATTTCGTGAATCCCCAATCCGGGTGCACCAGGTTCATCCATAGGTTTAATATCTTTAAAACCTGCTTTTTCTAGCATAGCCTCGGCTTGGGCAATCATATCTTTGCGCATTTCCCATTCGTTTTCTTTCCATTCGGCATCAAAGGTAATGGTAGGCAAACCCCATTCGTCTAGTTTTTCATAATCTAAGGTCATTTTATTATCGTGATAAGGCAAGCATTCACCAAATCCCATAAGGGTCATTCCCCAACCGCCTGGTTTTAAAATTCCGATTTTTAAATCGGTTCCATAACCGGCTTCGGCAATAAATTCTGATACATTACCCCGGCCGCCACCGCCTTGATAGCCATATCCTCTTAAAAATTTTTGTTTGGTTGCTCCATCGCCTAAGTTTTGAAAGCGCGGAATGTAAATGCCATTTGCGCGGCGACCCTTGTAATATTGATCATCAAAACCGTCAAATTTTGCCGTAGCACCGGCTTTAAAATGATGGTCCATAAGGTTGTGCCCTAATTCGCCGGAATCATTTCCTAATCCATTTGGAAAACGGTCCGATTTTGATTGTAATAAAATAGATGCCGATGCTATGGCCGAAGCACAGCAAAAGATAATTTTGGCATTAAAGATGAGCACTTCTTTAGTTTCGGAATCAATGACCTTAACTCCAGTAGCGCGTTTTAATTTGTCATCATAAATAATTTCTGCAACGATGGCATTAGGTCTTAGGGTCATATTCTCGGTTTTATAAGCGGCAGGCAAAGTGCAAGAATTGCTGCTAAAATAACCGCCATAAGGACAGCCACGCATACAACGATCACGAAATTGGCATTTTGAACGACCTTCGTGAGGTTTATCGCTTGTAATATGGGCGGTGCGTCCAATGGTTAGCACGCGGTCTTTATAATTTTCGGCAATATTTTTTTTAAGGTGTTCTTCAACGCAAGTCAGTTCCATTGGCGGTTCAAAAACACCATCCGGCAATTGAGGTAATCCTAATTTTTCACCACTTACGCCAATGTATTCTTCAACATAGTCATACCAAGGTGCAACATCTTTATAGCGGATAGGCCAATCTACGGCAATGCCATCTTTTTGGTTGCCCTCAAAATCTAAATCGCTCCAGCGGTAACTTTGACGGCCCCAAACCAACGACCGACCGCCAACTTGATAGCCTCTAATCCAGTCAAAGCGTTTGGTTTCATTATAAGGGTGTTTTAAATCATCTATAAAAAAATGGCTGTGAGCTTTGTTAGTAACATAACCCGTTCGGGCTTGTTTTAACTGGTGTTGCGCTTCTTCTTGGGTTTGTTGCCCTTTAAATTTAAAGTCCCAAGGGTCCATATTCATGGTGGGATAATCTTTAATATGTTCAACCATACGTCCACGTTCTAATACCAAAGTTTTTAAACCTTTTTCGCAGAGTTCTTTGGCTGCCCAACCACCGCTAATACCTGTTCCGATAACAATGGCATCATAATTTTTTGATGAATTCATATTTTTTATTTTAGTTAGAAGTATTTAAAAAGCCCTTAATTACATTGCTTATCTTTGTTAACACGTTCAATAATGATAATTATATTTTAAAGTTGTTAAATTAAATAACTTTATTGAAAGAGCTTGTTTGTTTTTTTAGTAATATAACGAAAACGGTTTCGTTTAATTTGAATTTAAAAAGCACTCAAATTAAAAATTAATTTACTTAATTTATAGAAACTAAAATTTATTTAAGTATGTCTAAATTTATTAAAATAAGCTTGATTATTATAGGCGTGATGTTTATAATAACTTCATTTAAAACAAGTCGCAAAAACAGTTCTAAAGCAATAGAAGCAAAACCTTATTTTAAATTGTCTTTAGCCGAATGGTCAGTTCATAAGGCTATTGTTGAAGATAAAACTTTAGACCCCATAGATTTTGCTCAAAAGGCTCATGATATGGGCTTTGAAGGCTTAGAATACGTGAGCCAACTTTACACAAATTACCTTAAAATTGGCAATGACCCAAAGGTGGCTATGCAAAACTTGCTCAAAACCTTAAAAATGAAAAGTGATAAATATGGTTTGCAAAACCTTACTATTATGGTTGATAATGAAGGTGATTTAGCATCAGAAAATGAAAAAGATAGAAACGAAGCCGTAGAGAATCATAAAAAATGGATTGATGCCGGCGCTTTTTTAGGTTGCCATTCTATCCGTGTCAATTTATTTGGCAGTGATAATTCTGATATTTGGTCAAGCACTTCAGCTAAAAGTTTAAAACAATTAGCCGAATATGCTAAAGCAAAAAATGTAAATGTTATTGTTGAAAATCACGGTTATTTTTCCTCAAATGCCGATTTACTTACAGATGTGATAAAAAAGGTGGGATTGAAAAATTGTGGCGTGCTTCCTGATTTTGGTAATTTTTGTTTAAAACGCGAAGGTGGCGCGCGTTGGGGTGCAAAATGTGTTGAAGAATACAATCGCTATGAGGGTGTTGAAAAAATGATGCCTTTTGCCAAAGCCGTTAGCGCCAAATCGTATGATTTTGATAAAGAGGGCAATGAAACGCTTATCGATTATTATAAAATGCTTCAAATTGTAAAAGATGGTGGCTATAAAGGATTTATCGGAATTGAATATGAAGGCAGCCGTTTAAGCGAAGATGAGGGAATTATTGCCACAAAAAATTTAGTTTTAAAAGCCGCTCAAGCACTTCATTAATCAAATAAAACACAGATGAATAAAACAGTTCAATTTAAACTATCGCTCATGATGTTCCTCGAATTTTTTATTTGGGGAGGTTGGTTTGTTACCCTAGGCACTTTTTTAGGAAGCAATTTGCAGGCAAATGGAGCCGAAACAGGCATGGCTTTTTCAACCCAAAGTTGGGGCGCTATTATTGCGCCTTTTATAATAGGTTTAATTGCCGATCGGTTTTTTAATGCCGAAAAAATACTCGGCATTTTACACCTCTTAGGCGCTATTTTGATGTATCAAATGGCGCAAGCAAGCACGTTTCAGGTATTCTATCCTTATGTTTTGGGCTATATGATTACCTATATGCCCACCTTGGCTTTGGTTAATTCGGTTTCGTTTAACCAAATGAAAGATCCCGAAAAGGAATTTTCATTCATTCGCGTTTGGGGAACCATAGGTTGGATTGTTGCAGGCCTTGCCATCAGTTTTTTATTTCACTGGGACGCCGCCGAAAATATAAAGAATGGCTTATTGCAAAACACCTTTTTGATGACGGCTATTGCCTCGGGTATTTTGGGAATTTTTAGTTTTAGCTTACCAAAAACACCTCCCACAGCCAATAAAGATTCTAAGGTAAAACTTTCGGATATATTGGGATTAGATGCCCTTAAATTATTAAAAGACCGCAACTTTTTGGTGTTTTTTTTAGCCTCAATTTTAATTTGTATTCCGTTGGCTTTTTATTATCAAAATGCCAATCCGTTTTTAACTGAAATTGGGATGACAAATCCTACGGGAAAAATGACTATTGGACAAGCTTCCGAGGTTTTGTTCATGTTGCTTTTGCCCGTATTTTTTAAGCGTTTTGGATTTAAGAAAACCCTCTTGTTTGGCATGCTTTCTTGGGCTTTAAGATATGTCTTATTTGCTTATGGCCATGCAGGCGACTTGAGTTTTATGTTGTTGTTGGGCATTGCCCTTCACGGATTGTGCTACGATTTCTTTTTTGTTTCAGGTCAAATTTATACCAATTCTAAAGCGGGCGACCAAGTAAAAAGCGCCGCTCAAGGCCTCATTACGCTGGCAACTTATGGCGTAGGCATGTTAGTAGGATTTAAAGTTGCGGGAATGATTTCCGATGGGTATTTAGTTTCAGAAAATACACACGATTGGCAACATATTTGGTTATTCCCGGCAGCTTTTGCGGCGGTGGTAATGATGCTATTTGCACTTTTATTTAAAGATGAAAAAATAGCCTATAAAAATTAACAATGAGTACAAAAATTAGATTGGGTATTTTAGGAGGTGGTGGCGATTCGCTCATCGGCGTTTTGCACAGAGTGGCTTCATCAATGTTTGATCAATTTCAAATTGTTGGAGGCGTTTTTAATCCAATTTGGGAAGAAAATATTGGCTTTGTTCAAAAAATTGGATTGCCAACAAATCGTGTTTATATTGATTTCGACACCTTAATTATAGAAGAATTAAAGCTTCCCCTCAATGAAAGAATGCAGGTTGTATCAATCCTAACGCCAAATTTCTTACATTTTTCTATGGCAAAAAAACTCTTAGAAAATGGTTTTAATGTCATCTGCGAAAAACCAATGACCACCTCTTATAATGAAGCTAAAATATTAAAAGACATCCTTGAAAAAACAAACACTATTTTTGCGGTAACCTATACTTATACGGGCTATCCAATGGTGCGCCAAATGCGTGAAATGATTTTGAGTGGCGCAATTGGCAAAGTCCAAAAAATAGATGTTCAATATTATCAAGGTTGGATTAATCCCATAATTCACGACAAAGAAAAACGCGCAAATACGTGGCGTTTAAATCCCGAAAAATCGGGAATTAGTTGCTGTATTGGCGATATTGGAACCCATGCATTTGATATGATTGAATATGTTACAGGCCTAAAAGTGCAAACGCTTTTAGCCGATTTGAATTACCTGTATGATGATAATCAAATGGATATTGACGGAACCCTATTAATTAGATGTGGAAAAAATGTAAAAGGCGTGATTCGTGCCAGCCAAATAGCAACGGGCGAAGAAAATAATTTTACCGTTCAAATTTACGGAGAACAAGCTGGCTTAAAGTGGCAACAAGAAAATCCAAATTACCTTACACTTTTAAAAGATGGCAATCCTATAAACCTACTAAAACCTGGTCATATTTATAATAGCGATTTATCACGCGAAGGCACAAAATTACCTCCGGGTCACCCCGAAGGCATCTTCGATTCTATGGGAAACATCTATAAAGGCATTGCAAAAGCCATTAAAAAAGAACCCTACAATGAGGGCGAATTTCCAACCATAATTGATGGTGCTAGGGGCGTCTATTTTATTGAAAAAGCGATAGAATCGCATCAAAAAGGAAATATTTGGGTAACATTAGATAACAATTAACGATGAAAACAATTAAAGGTCCTGCCGTGTTTTTAGCCCAGTTTATGGATGAAAAAGCGCCATTTAATTCCTTGGATGGCATTTGCAAATGGGCACGTGATTTAGGCTATATTGGCATTCAAATTCCAACTTGGGAACACCGACTCATCGATTTAGATAAAGCAGCCACTAGCCAAACGTATTGCGATGAATTAAAAGGTAAAATTGGGGCTTATGGTTTAGAAATAACCGAATTATCTACCCATCTTCAAGGGCAATTGGTAGCTGTAAATCCAGCTTATGATACGATGTTTGATAATTTTGCGCCCAATAACTTAAAAAATAATCCAAAAGCACGCACGCAGTGGGCGATTACACAATTAAAAAATGCAGCACTTGCAAGTAAAAATTTAGGTTTAAAGGTTCATGTTACTTTTTCAGGCGCTTTGCTATGGCACACCATGCATCCTTGGCCACAGCGTCCTGCCGGTTTGGTTGAAATGGGTTTTAAAGAATTGGCAAACCGCTGGCTGCCCATTTTAAATGTTTTTGATGAAAATGGTATTGACCTTTGTTATGAAGTTCATCCTGGCGAAGACTTGCACGACGGCGATACCTTTGAGCGCTTTTTAAAAGCCACCAATAACCACAAACGCATCAACATTTTATACGACCCTTCTCATTTTGTTTTGCAACAACTCGACTATTTACAGTACATTGATTTTTATCACGAATTTATCAAAGCCTTTCACGTTAAAGATTCTGAATTTAATCCGACAGGAAAAAAAGGCGCTTTTGGAGGTTATAACGATTGGATAGATCGCGCCGGTCGTTACCGCTCTTTAGGCGATGGGCAAATTGATTTTAAAAGTATCTTTTCAAAATTAACCCAATATGCTTGTGATGTTTGGGCAGTGATGGAATGGGAATGCTGCATTAAAAGTCCGGAGCAAGGGGCTCGAGAAGGCGCACCATTTATTAAAAACCATATCATTGAAGCTACTCAAAAAACCTTTGACGATTTTGCCGGCGCTACGGTTGATAAACAACAATTAAAAAAAATATTAGGACTCTAAATTTATAAATTATGACAAAAACTGTTTTACTAGGATTATTGCTCATCATCACTGTTGGATGCAAAAAGCAAATGCCTAAAACCGATATTGTGCCTCAAAAAGAGGAAGTTGCACAAGAACCCACCACGCCCGAAGCTACCGAAATTTGGGAGCCAAAACCAAAAGTTGTTAGCATTGACAGCAACAAAGTTCCCTCTGATGCCATTGTGTTGTTTAATGGTAAAAACCTTGATGAATGGATAAGCGCAAAAGATTCAACCCCTGCTAACTGGACAATCAATAAAGATGGCAGTATGACAGTGAACGATAAAACTGGCGACATTCAAACCAAACGAAATTTTGGCGATGTGCAACTGCACATTGAATGGCGCTCGCCTGTGCCTGTAAAAGAATCGGGTCAACACCGCGCAAATAGTGGTGTTTATTTACAAAACAGGTATGAAATTCAGGTTTTAGATAATAATGACAACGATACCTATGTAAACGGACAAGTGGGCTCACTCTATAAACAAGCAATTCCGTTAGCAAAAGCATCGGTACCTTCCGGCGAATGGAATGCCTATGATGTTATTTTTCATGCACCAGAATTTGATGCTCAGGGGCTTAAAACAAAATCGGCTACCATAACGGTTTTACACAATGGCGTTTTAATTCAAGATCATTTTGAATTATTGGGAACCACCGAATATATTGGTTGGCCAAAAAATACAGCACACGGCCCAGCGCCCATAAAATTACAAGACCACGGTGATTTTAGTGGTGTGAGTTATCGCAACATTTGGGTGAGAGAACTATAAACTAAATAAATTGAAATTAAAACATGAAGTGTGGAAACTAGGTTAAAATTTCGATTTGATTAACTGACTATCTCATGAGTCTAAGGTTAATTAAAAAAAGGTTCAGCCAATTGGCTGAACCTTTTAATTTTATTGAGAAGGCGCAAGCTTTTAAGAATGTAAAAAAGGTGTTTAAATCCTAAAAATTAATACCCAAAATTTTGTTTTAGGTTTTTATTTAAACGCAATTGTTCTTGTGGCATTGGCAATAAATCATGTCCTTTGGGGATGGTGATATTAAAATTTGATTTTATATAATCAATGTGATTACCAGAACGTCGCAAAACATACCAAAGTGAATATTCTCCTGCCAGTTCATGGCGGTATTCATTTAATAAAGCAGGCATCATATCCGTAGGAAATACCGCCTTTAAACCCGCTCTTTTTCTAACTTTGTTTAGGGTTTGTTGCGCCTCATCAAGAGCACCTGTTTTGTAGTAGCAGCTTGCTAAATCTAATAAAACTTGTCCGTATCTCAATAAAATAACATTTGCTTTGCTAAAAATTGCCGAAGCCGAAGCGTTTGGATCTGGCGCGCGCCAAGTTTTTACACCATAATAGCCAGAGCGGGTTCCATCATCACCAAGCCAAGGTTTTTTTTGAGTTCCTAATGTGTTCATGCCGTGGTATTTTTCTTGAACACTGTTATAAGTTGAAAGGTGAATGCTCGTATCGGGATGCGTTTGTCCTTTTGCAATTACGGTAGCCTTTAATCGCTGGTCATTGGGTTCAAAGGTTTTAATAAAACTGGAATTTACATACGCCAAGCCCGCGCCTCCCACTTCATTAGGCAAGGCAAATGATTGAATAAAAGTTGAATAATTATCGCGCCCCCAACCCAAATTATCATTACTCTTAAATTGAATTTCGAATATGGATTCTTTATTATTTTGATGTTTAAAGGCGTGAATGTCTAAAAAATTGGGCATCAACTCATAATGACCATCTAGTTTTTTAAATGCCACAATGGCTTTATCATAATCTTTTAGCCACATATAAGATGCTCCCAAATAGGCAAGGGCGGCACCTTTTGTTGCCTTTCCAATATCGATGGTATCTTTATAAACATAGGGTAAATCGGTTTGTGCTTTTTCAAAATCGGCTGCGGCGTATTTAAATACCGCCTCTTGACTGGCATTTGGCTCACTTATAGGTTCGGTATTTAAAGTATTGTTTACAATTGGTACATTTCCAAAATTTTCGGCTAACAAAAAATAGAATAAACCCCTGTTAAAATAGCATTCCGCTTTTAATTGGGCGGCAAGCTCGGGGGCAATGGTTTTATCGGAAGCCAAGGTGTTTAGTGTTTCAATGGCTTTATTGGCTTTAATAATGCCATCGTAGGATAAAATCCAATACTTATTGATGTTATTATTATCGGTTGTGATGTTAAAGGTCTTGTAATTAGCGCCCTCAGCATTCCATAAATTAAAATCCTGACTTAAAAAATTAGCGGGATAAAAAAGTCCTTTTACAAGAAATTCCTCTGAATTTTGGTAGGTGTCATAAATTTCGGAAACCATAGTTAAAGCATCTACTTCGGTGAGTTTTGCAAGGGGTTTCTCGTTGGCTTGAGGTGTTTTATCTTTTGTATCAGTTTTGCAACCAATAACTAGGCTTACTATAAAAATTAAAAAAATTTGAGACAATTTCATCGTCAGTAAATTAAAGGTTTATAAAATTGATTGGTAGTTTCATCTTTATTGACAAATGTATTAAAATTCCCTTTTTAAAAAGAAGCTTACTTCTAATTACTTTTAGAGCATTTTGCATATAGACACGTGATTAATTACTCAATCATCAAAAATTAATAAAAAATTAATGAGAGGTTAATAAAAAGTCAATGTTGCTAAAAAATGGAACAAGGCTCATTTCATTTGATATATTTGAAAAGATTTTTAAACAGCAGTTATCAAATGACACCAATTTTTAAAGGCAAAACCAATTTTAAATTGTCATTCTAAAAGCACATTTCAAACAATGATTAAACAAAAGAAATACCGCTTCAACCCAAGCAAATATAAACACGTTTTTTTTCTTTTTGGCTTTTCGCTATTTCTTATCGGATGCCAATCAAACAGCAAGTCCCCTTCAAAAACGGTCTATAAATCACCCCTTGCCAACAATGATTTTTTTCAGGAAATTGGACAAGAAATTGGATTGGATTTTGTCCATTCCATCGGCGCTAAAGAGATGACAAACATTGTAGAATCGGTTGGTGGTGGCGCTGCCTTTCTAGATTACGACCAAGATGGTTTTATAGATATTTACACCTGCAGTGGCACTTGGCTCAAGGGTTTTAGCAAAAGCGAAAAACCATCAAACGCATCAACAAACCACCTTTACCACAACCTAAAAGATGGCACTTTTGAAGAGGTTACCGAAAAAGCCGGTGTGGGTGGCCCTTGGTATAGTATGGGCGTTACCGTGGGCGATTTTAACAATGACGGCTTTCCCGATATCTATGTGAGCAATTACGGACCAAACACCCTCTATAAAAATAATGGCGACGGCACTTTTGCCGATATTACCAAAAGCGCCAAAGTCGGTGGCGGAAAAGAATGCAGCGTAGGCGTGGTTTGGCTCGATTTTGACAACGACGGTTTACTCGATTTATATGTGGGCAATTACCTCAATTTTGACCCTGATTATAAATATTTTTATGCCCCCGACGGCTTTCCCGGACCTTTGGCCTACGACAGCCAGCCGGATGTTTTATACCACAACTTAGGCCATGACACCTTTGAAGATGTTACCGCAAAAATGGGAATCGCTGACCTTGACGGAAGAGCCATGGGCGTTGCGGCAGCCGATATAGATGATGATGGATTCGTAGATATTTATGTCGCCAATGACCATACGGCAAATTACCTTTGGCATAACAATGCGGGCAAAAGTTTTACCGATAATGGCACAATGTCGGGTACCGGATTTAGCCAAGCAGGTGAAGCTACTGTTAGTATGTCGGTAGATTTTGCCGATTTTAATGGTGATGAACTGCTCGATATGTTTGTTTCGGATGACAATTATTGCTCCCTTTATCAAAATTTGGGAAACGGACTTTTTAACGATAATTCGTATGCTTCTGGAATTGCAACAGCATCCGGACAATTTGTGGGGTGGTCGTCTTCTTTTTTAGATTATGACAACGATGGCGATGCCGATATTTTTAAAACCAATGGCGAATTAAAACATTTATACGGCCAAGAAGATCAATTGTTTGAAAATGTTGAAAACGGAACCTTTAAAGATGTTTCCGTTGAACGCGGTGACTATTTTAAAAAAGAATCTATTGGTCGCGGTGCGTGCACTGGTGATTTCGATAATGACGGCGACTTAGATATCTATATTGTGAATTTAGATAGCCAAAGCAGGTTTTTAAGAAACAATAAGGGAAACCAAAATAATTGGCTCATCCTAAATTTAATAGGTCAATCGAGCAATAGAGATGGCATAGGCGCTAGAATTAAACTCATCGCCGGAGGCAAAACACAATCGGCCCAGAAAAAAAGCGCCTCTGGTTACTTGTCGCAAAACGATTCACGAATACATTTTGGACTCGATAAAAATACGGATATTGAAAAAATAGAAATCAAATGGCCGTCGGGTAAATTTCAGGTTTTAGAACACCTCAAAGCCAATCAAATCATAACCGCTAAAGAACCCCAATAAAAAGTTGATGCTTTTAACAAAATCAAATACCATTATAAAAAACTTCCTAATCGCTGCCTGTTTTGCAATGCTTTTCAACGCTTGCAAAGAGCAAGCAACGGATGGCATGATTGTGATGACGCAGGTCGCCACAAACCTCGTTAATAGCAATGACTCTTCTGTAAAAGACATTCTTTATCATTCCAAATCGCGTATTGTGGCATTAAACCCAAATAAATCGGGGGAATCATTAATGGTGCTTTCTAAAGATTTCTTTTCGGCTTGCGCTCCAAACATTTCTTACGATGGCAAACAGATGCTCTTTGCAGCTCAAAAAAACCAGAACGATCCTTGGCAGATATGGGAGCTAAACTTTGATAATTTAAAATATAAACAGGTAACTGACTCACCACAAAACGCTATTGACCCAACTTATTTGCCCGACGGAACCATCGCTTTTAGCAAAACCGTCTCATTTAATAAACTTAATACGAGCCTTGCACTTTTTACCTGCAACCTCGATGGCACAAATCTAAAACAAATTGGCTTTAATCCGAATGCCCACGTGGCTTCAAGCGTTTTAATGGATGGACGAATAGTCGCCATCAGCCAGCAAATGTTTCCTTACCAAAGTGATAAAAATTTTATGATTTTACGTCCAGACGGCACTAAAGAGGAATTGTTTTATCAGGGCTTAAAGGGAGGTAATTTACAAACCCGTGCTTGCGAAACAAGCGATGGCAAGCTTGTATTTATTGAATCCGACAATCGCAACCAAGTGGGCGGCAACGTCATTTCTATAAATTATAACCGCCCTTTGCACAGCAGACTGAATCTCACTTCAAATATTAATGGCGATTTTTACGCCGTTAGCGCACTAAACGCCAACAAGTTATTAGTTTCTTATCGCGCTTCAAAATCTGAACGCTTTGCCTTGTTCGAATTTAATATTGAAGATAAAACCTTAGAACAAGTCATTTATAAGGATAACGATTTTGATGTATTAGAAGTTGTTTACATCCAAAAACACGAAAGACCTAGAAAATTGCCGAGTGAAGTTAATTTAGATTCAAAAACTGGACTCTTGCTTTGCCAGGACATCAATTTTACCGCAGCTCAAACTACCACAGATAGCACTTCAACATTAAATGCAACCAAAATAGAGGTGTTGGGAATTGACAAGTCTCTGGGAATTGTTTCTGTTGAAAAAGACGGCTCTTTTTATTTAAAAATTATTGCCGATACGCCCTTTAGAATCCAGACTTTAGATCAAAACAACCGTGTTGTAAAAGGTCCGGGCAGCTGGCTTTATTTGCGACCAAGCGAGCGTCGCGGCTGTGTGGGCTGTCACGAAGATCCCGAACAGGTTCCTGAAAACAGGCAACCGCTTTCTGCCAATAATAACCCCGTTTTAATACCGGTACTTGCAGAAGTATTAAATAATAAGGTTTCATTAAAATAATATGAAAACATTTCAAAATTTATTAATGCTTCTTGCCCTAAGCCTTGTCTTGGGATTGATTGCTTATTTTCCCGGAAAAAAAATGGCGAGAATCCATGTTAATGATAAAACGGCTGTCGAAGACCATCCGCTTTCTTGTATTTCTTGCCATTATTATTCCCAAACCAGTGGTGTCATTTCTAAACTCATCAATGTCGATTATTTGTCGCCTTTTAATTTAGCGCTTTCTAACGATGGCAATCGGCTGTATGTCATTGCCCAAGATGCCAATGCGCTATTGGTAGTTGATACCAAAAGCAACAAAGTATTGAACAAAATCAGTGTTGGCATGCATCCGCATAGCGTAATTCTCAATGCAAAGGGAACTTTAGCTTATGTCAGTAACGAATGGTCTGATAAGGTATCGGTTATCGATTTGCAGGCATCAAAAGTTATTGACAGTTTAAACACCGGCAACGGACCGGCCGGACTTTCGCTGAGCGCGGATGGGCAATTTCTCTTTGTTGTCAATGCCTTTAGCTCAAATTTATCTATTATAAATCTCAATAGTAAAGAAGAATTAAAAAGATTAAATACCGGAAACAATCCCACCGGAACGGTTTTGTCTCCAAATGGAAAGTCTCTTTATGTTACCAGTCGGCGCGCCAATGCAGCGCCTTATGGCGAAACTTTGATTAGCGATTTAACCGTAATTGACACCAAAAGTCAGTCGGTTCAAAAAAGAATTGGCATGGAGTCGGCTTACATCATGGAAAATGTGGCGTTTACCCCTTCGGGCGATTTGGCAATAACCACTTTAATACGCCCTAAAAACAATATTCCTTCGGTTCAAGTTGAGCATGGTTGGATGATGAACCACGGCATCGGCCTAGTGGAGCAAAAGGAAAATGGCAGAGTCATACAGCTTTTACTCGATGAACCAAATACCTTTTACCCCGACCCATTTGATATTGTAATCACACCCGACGGAAAAAAAGCTTTTGTGTCGAGTTCGGGGGTTAATGTCATATCGGTTATTGCCATTGATTCCATTAGGAATTTGCTCGCAAATGCAAGCCCAAAAATGCTCAAAATGTATTCAAATAACTTGGGTATGAGCAGCCGATTTGTAATAAAGCGCTTAACAACAGGCGCAAATCCAAAGGGACTTGCCCTGTCGCCCGACGGCAAACGGCTATATGTTGCCGAACAACTTGAAGACAAAATTGCCGTTATCAATACCGAAACACTTGAAACGGTAAATTCCATAGACCTCGGCGGCCCCAAACGCATCACCGTTGCCCGTCAAGGTCGCCGCTTATTTAACAATGCCTCACACACTTTTCAAAATCAATATGCTTGTTATACCTGTCATCCCGATACCCACGAAGACGGACTTACCTATAATTTTGCTGCCGTTGGACGGAATTTGGCAAACGTTATTTCATTGCGTGAAATTGCCGGAACCGCACCCTTTAAATGGAACGGAACAAACCAATCTATTTACAAACAAGACGGGATGCGCTTTTCTAGATTTCTCACCCGAACCGAAACATTTAATTATGACGATTTAGATGCACTAGTTGCCTATGTAAAAACAGGCATAAAATATCCGCCAAATTTGATGTACCATCCCAATGCAGAATTGACAGCCTCTCAATTGCGAGGCAAAGAATTTTTTGAACGCAGCGTTGATAATGAAGGTAAACTAATTCCTAAAAATAATCGCTGCATCACCTGCCACTCAGGACCTCGTTATACCAATCTAAAAATGGCTGATGTCGGCACTTTAGCCTCAACGGATGACCCTACTTTATTTGACACGCCACACCTTAATGATATTTATTCGGCCGCTCCCTATTTGCACGATGGACGTGCCAAAACATTGGAAGAAATATGGACCGTTTACAGCACAAAAGACGAGCATGGGCGCGTAAATGATTTGTCTAAAATTCAGCTAAATGAATTAATAGACTATTTAAAGTCGCTTAGAGGTCCGAGATACAATAAAGCGGATTCAAACAGTTTATTTTTTAAATCTAAAAATGAAAAAGATTATGAAAACAGCATTAAGAAAACCTATTAAAAGCACCCTTTTAATAATTGCCGTTTTGGGACTTGGCTCTATGGGATTCATTTTAACAGATAAAAACCCAGCCCATCCCAACGCTCAATTAACGGCTAATGGTTCAGCAATGGATAAGTCAGTTTTAGTTTCAAAAAATGACTTTGATAATGCCAGCTCAAAAACAGAAACAAAAGCGATGCCTATATACGGCCATTGGCGCACCTTTACTGAAAAAGACGGATTGCCGGCCAACAAAGCATACAGTATACGCATTGACGGCAACCGCGTTTTGGTTGGTACGCACGAGGGTCTTGCCGTTTATGAGCAAGGTAAATGGCGCACCTACACCACAAAAGACGGATTGGCACACAATGGCATTTTATCTATTGATGTAAGTCAGCTAACGGGTGATGTTTGGCTCGGCACTATGGGAGGCTTAACACGCTGGTCTGCCGGCAAGTTTGAAAAATTTACCCAATTTAACAGCGGTTTACCAAATGACATTGTTTACGGCGTTTTGTGCGATGGCAAAGATGTGTGGGTAGCCACCGCAGGTGGTGCAGGCCATTTTGACACCTTTACGAAATCTTGGGAGATTTTTACCGAAAAAAATGCACCCATGCACGAACCCTGGACCTATGGCGTTTCTACGGGTGAGGGAAAGATTTTTATTGCGGCTTGGGGCGGTGGCGTGATTGAATACACAAAAAAAACGAAAAAATTTAGAGATTATACCGACCCCGATGGCAAAATGGAAATTGACCTGCTTCCCGATGATGGGGTGGTTCATAATGTAACCACAGGAACGTCGTGGGCTAATGGCTATTTATGGGTTTCTACCTACTTCGGTTTAAGCCGTTATGACGGCGTGCATTGGAAAGGCTATTTTGACCACGACAGCGGGCTAACCAGTAATTTTATCAACTTTATTAGAGCGGTGGGTCCCATTGCTTATGTTTGCACCGATAAGGGATTAAGCACTACCGACGGACAAAACTGGGTTACCTACGCCAAAAACGAAAACGATTATAATGGCAAAGTTACCATCACCAAAGGAAATAAAAAAACAAGCACAGCATCAACGCCTTCAATTTCAAATAATTTTGTTTTAAGTGTTGACGTAAAAGATGGCATTATTTGGATTGCCACTTCCAAAGGGATTAGCCGAGGTGAATTACTTAAATAATAAGATAAAAATAATAATAAAAAATTTAAAGAATTATGAGTTGTATAGCTGACAAATTAGATAGCAAAAAATTGTTGATAGACCTGTCAAAACTGACTGAGGGCGAACAAATTGAAATGAAAAAATTGGGAATTTTATCCGATAACAATAAAATTATAGAGTCCGTTTATCCCGCCTTGCACACCCAACGCCCTCCCATAGAAAAACATGCGGTTTCAGCACCACACATTATAAATGAAGCTTTTAACTATCAAAAGCCATCTTCCTTTTCTAGAGCCTTGCGCCTCGACCTTGGTGGCTATAAAATCTTATTAATTTCAGGTACTGCCAGTGTAAACGAAGAAGGTAAAGCCGAACATATCGGCGATTTTAAAGCCCAACTTTGGCGAACCTACCGCAACATTACCAACCTTTTAGCCGCCGAAGGAATGACCTGGCATGATGTGGTAAGAACCACAAATTACCTCAGAGATATTGAGCGTGATTATGCCGAATTTAACAAAATTCGCACAACGTTTTTCCAATGGCTAAACCTAGACCCTTTGCCTGCCGCCACCGGAATTCAGGTGAGACTTTGTTGGGAAACACTTTTAGTTGAAATTGAAGTTTATGCAATATGCAAATCAAGCTAAATAGATAGAAGATGAAAAAAATTAATTGGTTATTAACAGCGCTTGTCCTTATTATTTCATGTGTCCCTTCTCAAATAAAAGGCCAAGAAAAAAAGCGGATGTATGGCAATACACCCATTGAAATTTTTCCCTATAACAATTATCAAAAAGCGTATAAATACTTTTTCGTTGAGCCAAAACAATTTTATGGACCGGGTCGCGAAAAGCTTGCGCCAAAAGATCTTAAAGAAGTGCGCATTGGCTTGTTGGGCCCTTTAGAGGGGTCTAACCTGATGCCGCTCGGCAAACAAATGCTGCAAGGGGCAAAATTGGCAATGGAAGAAGCCAATGCCAAAGGCGGTTACCGAGGCTTGCCTTTTAAATTGATGATACACAACGATGTCGGACTTTGGGGTGCTGCCGCCAATGAAGTGGTGAAAATGGATGAAGAAGGCGTTTGGGCTTGGATTGGTTCCATTGATGGTAATGTTTCGCACGTATCTTTACGGATGGATTTAAAATTGGAGATTCCAATTGTAAATACCGGTGATTCAGATCCAACTTATACCGAATGTGGCATTCCGTGGTTAATACGCGTCATCAGTGATGACCGACAAAGTAACTATGCCTTAATCAATCAAATTTATAATAAAGATAAACATTCCCGGGTTGCGGTATTGAGAACTAGCAACCGCTACGGCAGGGTGGGCATTGCCAACTTTACGGATGCTGCCGTTCGCATTGGACATCCAATTGTGATTGAAGAGCGATTTGATGATGGTGATACCGATTTTAAACAACAATTAGAACGGGTAAAAAAATTAAATGTTGACGCCATTCTTATCTGGGGAAATGCCAAAGAATCGGCATTTATTTTGCGTCAAATTAAAACAATGGGGATGAAACAAGCTATTTATGGTTCTGACCGAATGGTTTCAACCGAATTTTTGAAAATCGCAGGCAAAGATGCTGAGGGAATTATTACCACTAGTCCCTATAACCCCGATGCCAACAGCTTGCCTTTAGCAGCTTTTCAAAGCAATTATGCTAAGCGATTTGGGTCGGAGCCCGATGTGTTCGCGGCGCATGCTTATGATGGCATGAATCTTATTATTAAAGCCATTCAAAAAGTGGGACTTAACCGCGCACTAATTCGCGATGTGCTTACCGATTTAAAAACTTTTCAAGGATATCAAGGGGTTACTGGCAAAATTATTTTGGATGAGAGCTGGAATGACATTGGCGATATTTATATGGCAGCAGTGCAAAATGGCCAATTTAAATTTTCTGTGAGTCCGCCTATTGTATTAAAAAAACACTAATTAAAAAATAAAATTGAAACCGTTTAACTTTAAATATAAAATAATCATAACGCTTGCGCTGATGGCGATAATCGGACAGCAAGCACGTGCATTTCAAAACCAAAAACCCTCCGATAAGTTGATTAAAATCGGACTTTTAGTTGCCGATGATAAAGCCGTTGATGCTAAATTTGGAGCCGAAATGGCGATTGCCAAAGCAAACGAAAAAGGAGGCGTCAATGGTCAAAAAATACAACTAGTAACACGCTCTATGGCGGGCGTTTGGGGCACAGGCTCTAACCAAGCCGTCGAGTTGATATTTAACGACAATGTTTGGGCTATTTTGGGTTCTCACGATGGGCGAAATGCGCATTTGGTTGAACAAGCCACCACTAAAACACGTGTCGTTTTTTTGTCGGCTTGGGCAAGTGACCCAACACTGTCACAGGCTTTTGTGCCTTGGTTTTTTAACCTTGTGCCAAACGACAACCAGCAAGCATCGGCCTTGGTTGACGAAATATACAAAAAACGTAAAATAGATAAATTAGCGGTCATTTTAGAGGATAATTACGATGCTGATAAGGCGCTTAAAAGTTTTGCAGAAACTTTAAAAATTACTGGTAAAGCCACGCCCTTGCAGCTGGTTTATAAAACTTCCGACAAGGATTTTAGCAAAAAATTAAGTCAGCTGGCTAATTCTAAAATTGAAGGAATCGTGCTGTTTGTTCAAACAAAAAATGCTACAAAAATAATTCAACAAATCCGTCAAATAGACAAGACTATTCCTGTTTTTGGCACCATAGCCCTTTTGGGAGAAACGGTATCATCAACAGTTGATTTTGCCAATTATGAAAGTTTGATTCTTGTAAATTCAGGTAATTGGCTAAGTCTAAAAGCAGCCAATTTTAAAAATGAATTTCAAAAAAAATATAAAAAATTACCTAGCGCAATGGCCACTTATGCTTTTGATGGCATGTCAATGCTAATTGAAGCGATTAAAAAATCGGAACGCCATCGCGAAAAGCTTCAAAATGCCTTAGCTTTAATTCATTATGAAGGCGTTACGGGATTAGTTCAATTTGATGCCAACGGTAACCGTATGGGTAAAGTGGGTTTAATGCAAATTAAAAAGGGAATTCCGGTTGCCATTGATCAATAAGAAATCTTAAATCTTAAATTTAATATTGCTAATTTTGGAAAGATGAAAAGAGCATAACAAATTTTGATACGCAATAGAATGATTATTAGCGAACAGCAGCTGTTGCCGCTGAAAAATAAAATTTAAACAGATGAAAAACAAGCATATCCTATTTTTAACGGTACTTATCGCGTTCAGTTTTTTTAGCTGTAAGGAGTCTGAAAAAGAGCGCTCCCAAAAAGCGATTGACTTAGTAACCACGCAAACACTGGGTTTAGCTTATTTGGAAGAATTTAAGTTACCCGAAGCCGAAAAGGAATTTTTAAAACTGATTGACTTAGCGCCTAATGAAAAGATGGGCTACGCCAATTTGGGACTGACTTATTTGAGGATGGGCAAATATGTCGATGCCGAAACCCAACTTTTTAAAGCCCTAAAAATTGATTCTAAAGATGCCGATATCAAATTGTTATTGGCAACCGTTTATCTTATGGACGATGAACGTGAAAAGGCACTAACCGAATTGACAACGGCGCTCGCCTTTGCGCCCAACCACATTAAAATACTTTATGCGCTTTCTGAATTTTATACAACCCAATTAGAGGAAGCCTCCCAAAATAAACGTGAAAAATACCTCCTTCAATTGGTTGAAAAAGCACCCGGAAATTTAGTTCCCCGTCTTAATTTAACCGAAATATACATCCGCAAAGGAGCCACCGATAATGCCTTAGAACAATTAGAACGCATTCATAAACAATTTCCGGAGTTTCCAAATGAAGCCATCGAACACTTTGATAACACAACGGTTTTATTAAAAAAAACGGAATCGGAAAAAGCGCTAATCCCCTTTACCATTTTTAACAATTACCTTAAAGTTACCGCACCTTATCAGGAGGGCATGATGGATTTAAAAGGTCCTGGAGGCTCGCTAATTGGCTTTCCCATTATCACTTATAACACGCAAACCTCTTCGCGAATCAGCGATAATAAGTCACTTTTAGAAGTCATTAAATTCACTGATATCACCGCTTCAGCAGGTTTAGATCTTGTTCCAAACTTCGCAGCGGATAAAAATACTGGGCCTAAAAATTTCACGCATCTAGCTGTCGCCGATTATGATGGTAACGGAACAACCGACCTTTATGTAGGCAATTTTGACCCAAAATCGAATGCTTATAAGCACTACCTTTTTAACAATGATATGGTTAAATTTAAGGAGGTTTCAAATGAAGCGGGCATTGAGCATGCCGGAGCTGAAACCTCCGCCACTTTTGCCGATTATGACAATGACGGATTTTTAGATTTGTATGTTGTAAAAGAAACGGGCGCTATTTTATACAGAAATTCCGGAAAAGGGCGCTTTGAAGCGGTAACAACTTCCGCTAAAATTACGGCTAACAATAACGTAAACAAGGCTTTGTTTGTAGATTTAGACCACGATGGCGACCTTGACTTATTCGAAACAACCGCTGCTTCAAATTTGGTGTTTCGCAATAATGGAGACGGTTCTTTTCAAGAACAGGCAGCCAAAATGGGTCTCTCGGGAACCAGTGCAAATGCGCACAATGCCGCTTTTGGCGATTTTGATGATGATGGCGACATTGACCTTTTTGTGGCAAATGAAAATGCGGGCAACCATTTATATTCCAATCAACGCCAAGGAATATTTAAAGACCGTTCCCAAGCGAGCGGACTTACAAGTAAAACCGGTTCAAGTACCGTAAGCGTTGGCGATTTTAACAACGACGGATTTTCAGACTTATTTTTGACTTCCCTTGACGGAGCTAAAACCGAATTATACCGCAACACGGGAAATGGCAGTTTTGAATGGGTAAAAAACGCCAAAAAAATGTTTGAGGGGCTTCAACAGATTAAAATTTATGACACCCAATTTTTCGACTTTGACAATGATGGATTTCTCGACATCCTTATCGCCGGAGAACCTGTTAATAAAGGAGGTCGCGGACTTTTTCTTTACCATAACAACCAGAAAGGTACTTTTGTTGATGTTTCAAAATTGTTGCCCAATGCACCTAAATCGGGCAGGCAAATTGCCTTATTTGATTATAATGATGATGGCGATCTCGACTTGATTATTGCCGGCTTAAATGGGGGCGTTAGTTTATTGCGTAATGACGGCGGTAGCTTGAATCATTATGTAAATATGAAATTGGTGGGTTTAAGAGCCGGAAGCGCCAAGAATAATTATTTTGGAATTGGGGCAAAAGTTGAAATGCGGGCGGGCGACCTTTACCAATCGATGGTGGTAACCAATCCAAATGTGCATTTTGGCCTGGGCAACCGTGCAAAAGCAGATGTTATTAGAATTACTTGGACCAATGGCGTTCCTCAAAATATTTTTCTCCCAGAAGCCGACCAGGCGCTTATTGAAGCACAAACCCTAAAAGGTTCTTGTCCGTTTTTATATACTTGGAATGGCGAAAAATATGTGTTTGCAAAAGACATTATTTGGCGCAGCGCCCTAGGAATGCCCCTGGGCATTATGGGTGGCAAAGCCATGCACGCCTTTCCAGATGCGTCAGACGATTACATCAAAATATCAGGCGAACAGTTAAAGCCTAAAAACGGCACTTATAACATTCAGGTAACTTCCGAACTTTGGGAAACCATTTACATCGATAAATTGCAATTGGTGGCTATTGACCATCCCGATTCGGTGGCTGTTTTTGTGCCCGAACAGTTTTCACCACCGCCTTTTCCCGGACTAGAAATTTATCAGGTTACCAATAAAATCACACCAATTTCGGCAACAGATGCTAACGGAACAGATGTGCTTCCTTTTATCGCCAAAAAAGACGACAAGTATTTATCTGATTTTAAACCCGGAAAATATCAAGGAATCACCGAAACACACGATTTAATTTTAGATGTAGGCAATGCGGGCAATGCCAAAAAGCTACTCATTTTTCTTAACGGATGGATATTTCCAACCGATGCTAGCATCAATGTTGCCCTTTCACAATCAGAAAGCTTTAAAATGATACGACCTTCTGTTCAAGTGATTGATAAAAAAGGCAATTGGAAAACCGTTATTGAAAACCTGGGCTTTCCTATGGGAAAAGACAAAACGGTGATTGCCGACCTTTCAGGGAAATTCCTTTCAAGCGACCACCGAATCAGGATTCAAACCAATATGGAGATTTATTGGGATTACATCTTTTTTTCAGTGGATAATTCAATAGCACCAATAATTTCAACGGTTTTAAATCCATCTGCTGCCGAAATTCACTACCGAGGTTTTTCAAACACTTATAAAAAAGGTGGACGTTACGGCCCACATTGGTTTGACTATTACGCGGTTGACAAAAACAAAAAATGGCGCGATTTAACGGGTAATTATACCCGTTATGGCGAAGTATTGCCGTTGCTTATGGCATCAGATAACCAATACATCATTTCAAATGCCGGCGACGAAACCTCCATTAAATTTGAGGCTAAAACGCTGCCAAAATTAAAGAAGGGTTGGAAGCGCGACTTTTTGATTCACAGTGTGGGCTGGGTTAAAGACGGCGACATCAACACCGCACTTGGCAGCACAGTATCGCCACTTCCTTTTCACGGTATGATGAGCTATCCACCCTCTAAAAAAGATTTTTATCCCAAAGCGTCGCTTCAAAAATACAATCAACAATACAATACCAGAACGGTAAGCCCAGATGATTACCGCCATGCAATTAAAAGTAAAAATTAATGAAGCAGATAAATTTTATAAGTGTTTTGAGCTTTCTGTTTTTAACGGGTATGCCGATTTTGATGCCTGCTCAAAATAAAAGCATCGTATTTACCGATATCACCGCTAAAGCCGGCATTGATTTCAAGTACACCATAGGTGATTTTTCGTATAAAAATATACTCGAGAGCAGTGGTTCTGGCGTTACGGTATTCGATTACAACAACGACGGCTTTATGGATATTTATCTGATGAATGGAAAATACCTAGAAGGCATTTCCGATTCCGAAGGAATTGTGTTTAAAAATGCCCATAATGAACTTTATAAAAATAACGGAAATGGCACTTTTACTAAGACCACTAAAAAAGTGGGAATCGCCGGAACACATTGGGCTATGGCTGCCAGCGCTATTGATTTAGACAATGACGGCTATCAGGATTTGTACGTTTTAAATTACGGTCCCAATGTTTTTTATCACAACAATGGCAATGGCACGTTTAGCGACCGAACAGCAGCGCTGGGTTTAAGCGGTCCCGTTAAATTAAATGGATTTACCAAATGGAGCATCGGGGCTTCTTTTTGGGATTATAATAACGATGGAAAACTAGATGTGATGGTTGGCAATTTTATGGCGTTTGACCCCGCTTATTTTTCGCCGGCAACGCCAAATTTAATGCCAAGTCCGGCCGAATATAACGGACAGCCCTCAATGCTCTATGAGCAAAAATCGGACGGGAAATTTATGGATGTTACCAAAAATAACAAGTTATACTTTCCCGATTTTAGAGGTATGGGTATAACGGTATTCGATGCGGATGATGATGGCGATTTGGATATTTTTCAGGCAAATGACCATCAATTAAACTTTTTGTTTAGAAATGACGAAGGCATTTATAAAGAAGTGGCTGTGGCAAGTGGTCTTGCGGCAAACAGCCAAGGTAAAGGTACAGGCTCTATGCACGCAAGCATTGGCGATATTGACGGCGACGGATTGATTGACATCTTGGTTTCTGACCTTGATTACGGGGCGCTTTATCACAATATTGGCGACGGACTTTTTGTGGACATTACGGCCGAAAGCGGTTTGATGGCAGCTATGGCAGGCAAAGGTGGTTGGGGCACGGCATTATTTGATTATGACAACGACGGTGACCTTGATATGGTGGCCGCAAATGGTACCGCAGAGGAACTTATTTTGCAATATCCTTTATTGATGGAGAATGATGGGAATGGACATTTTAAAAATGTGGGAAAAAACAGTGGCAACTATTTTTCAACCAAACGCTCTGGACGCGGTTTGGCAGTTGGCGATTTTAATAATGATGGTTTTTTAGATGTAATTATTTCGCATGTTGACAAAATTGCAAGTCCTGCGCTTCTCGAAAATGGGGGTGGAAATGGCAACCATTGGCTCGGTTTAACCTTGAAAGGGAAAAGTGGTTCGTCTGCCGCCATAGGCGCTAAAGTAACAGTAAGCACTGGCGTAAAAAAACAGGTTTTTATCAATCAATGGGCAACAAGTTATCTTTCTAATAACGACCAACGGCTCCATATTGGGCTGGGAAAACAAAAACAAATTGACCAACTTGAAATCAATTGGTCTGACGGAACAAAAGAAATTTTTAAGAATTTGGCATCTAATCGGTACTTGACTATTTTGCAAGGCACAGGCATTATAAAAAAATAAATATTCAATCAATAAAAAAATATAAGACCATGAACAGTATGTATGTAAGCAAGGTTATAGATCTTACAAATCCCAAAAAAAATTCCATTTATAATAGAACCCATGAAGAAGCTGTTAACATTGTGAAGTCGGGCGATGTTGAAGCGGTACGTAAAATCGACGGACAGTTTGCGCTGGTTTCTGTTGAAGGAAAAACCATCAGGATGGCGCGGTCTATCGGTCGTCCATTGCGTTATTTTATAGCCAAAAGAGCGGCCGGGCCACAGCTGGTCATTGCCGAGCGCATTGATGTAATATACAATTACCTTAAAAAGGAAGGGATGGATGATCAATTTCACCCCTCTTATACGCGGATGGTTCCGGCGCATTATATCACTAAAATTGAGCTGTTGGGTTGCCCCGATCCAAACCCAATTTACACGCGATTTTTTACACCCCAACGCAATAAATTTTCACCCAATCACCCGGAGCAAATAGGAAAAGATTATATCGGCGTGGTTTATCAAGAAATAAAAAAATGGCTGCAATTTCGCGCTAAAACAGGACCTATTGGCATTACCTTTTCTGCCGGAATTGACAGTGGCTCGATTTTTTTGCTCACCTATCATGCATTGAAAGAATTGGGCGAAAGTCCGTCGCGATTAAAAGCCTTTACCCTTTCTATTGACGGCGATGGAGCCGATTTAATGCAAGCGCGAAAATTTTTAAAAGCCTTAAACCTCGAACTATTTTTAGAACCCATAGAATTAGATTATGCTGCCTTAAATTGGCATGAAGCCATTGATGTGGTTGAAGACTATAAACCGCTAGATATTCAATCGGCTACGATGAATTTAGCACTCCTTCACGGAATTAGGTCGCGTTATCCCGAATGGAAATACCTTATTGATGGCGATGGTGGTGATGAAAATTTGAAAGACTATCCCATTGAAGCAAATCCCGAATTAACCATTCGCAGCGTTCTCAACAATCTGATGTTATACCATGAAGGCTGGGGTGTTGAGTCCATTAAACATTCCTTGACTTATTCCGGCGGATTGAGCCGTGGTTATATGCGCACCTTTTCGCCTGCCGATTTGCTAAACTTTGAGGGATTTAGCCCTTATACCCTGCCAAATGCCATCGAAATTTCTGAGGGAATTCCCTATATCGAAATGACCGATTGGGACCATCAAAAACTTTATAAACTAAAAGGACAAATTGTGGCAGCTGGCGTTAAAGCAATAACAGGGATGGAAATGCCGGTTTTTGAAAAAAGACGTTTTCAACACGGCGCAGCTTCATCTGCCGATTTTAACAAGCATTTTCCTGCAAAAGAAATTGATTACCGAAAAGCCTTTCTTTCAAAATATGAGTAAGCCCATTGAAGCAACCATCAAGAACCAATGGATTGTTGCGAACCGCGGAACAAAAAATCCGGTAGATTCTCAAAAACCTTATGGCTGGCTTATAGAAAAAGAGCGAACTGCTGAAGGGGCTATTGAAGATACGGCAATTATTTTTTTGACGAACCGCGAATGCCCATTTCATTGTTTGATGTGTGATTTATGGAAAAATACCACCGATAAATCCGTTCCAATCGGTGCGATTCCAAACCAAATTAAAGGTGTTTTAAAGCAAATGCCAAAAGTTAAACACCTAAAACTGTATAACAGCGGCAGTTTTTTTGACAAAAACGCCATTGCGATAGCCGATTATGAAGCGATTGCCGATTTGCTAAGTGGTTTTGAAACGGTCATTGTTGAAAGCCATCCAAAATTTATCGATGAAAAGGTGCTTGGTTTTAAAAAACTGCTAAAACCCGAATTGCAAGTTGCCATTGGATTGGAAACCGTGCATCCAGAGATGCTTAAAAAACTCAACAAACAAATGACTTTGGATGATTTTGAACATTCGGTAAATTACCTTTCACAAAATGGCATCAAGTCACGCGCATTTATTTTGCTCCGAACACCCTTTATGTCGGAAACCGAAGGTATTTACTGGGCAAAAAAGTCCATTGATTTTGCCTTTAACATTGGGGTTGAATGCTGTACGGTGATTCCGGTGCGAGCCGGTAATGGCGCGATGGATTTGTTATTGCAACAAGGCGCTTTTTGTTTGCCAAATATCCAATCTTTAGAAACGGTATTAGAATATGGCATCAGCCTAAACAACGGTCGTGTATTTGCCGATATTTGGGATTTAGAAAAGTTTTCAAACTGCCAAAAGTGCATGGAACAAAAAACCATTCGCTTAAGCAAAATGAACTTAACGCAACAGTTAACCAATCATGTAAATTGCACTTGTGAGGTTGTATAAAAACCAAACAAACTAATTAATAGATTATTTTTACTCAAACCAAACAGACGCTTTAAAACAACTAAATAATTAAAAAGTAAATGATATTAAAAGGAATAAACGCTAGAAATTTGATGATAATTTGGGGCGTATTTGGATTGTTTTCTTGTAATTTAGAAAAAAATAAATTTAAAGACACCTTGTTTAAAAGTATGGATAGCAGCGAAACTGGTATTGACTTTACAAATGAAGTTGTTGACTCTAAAGGACTTAATATTTTTTCTTACCGCAATTTTTACAATGGTGCGGGCGTGGGAATAGGCGACATCAACAACGACGGTCTGCCCGATGTTTACATGGTTTCAAACCTGGGAGAAAACAAACTATATTTAAATCAGGGCAATTTAAAATTTAAAGATATTTCAAGCACTTCGGGCACAAAAGGAACGCATGTTTGGTCAACAGGCGTAGTTTTGGTAGATATCAATCAAGATGGTTTTTTGGATATCTATGTTTGTAATGCGGGCAATGCAAAAGGCGATAATAGGCGTAATGAATTATTTATCAATAATAAAAATTTGACTTTTACCGAAAAAGCAGCCGAATTTGGTTTAGACGATACTGGGTTTACAACGCAAGCCTCTTTTTTTGATTACGACGGCGACGGTGATTTAGATGTTTATATTTTAAACAATAGTTTTATACCTGTTAACAGTTTAAACAATATTAATAAACGCACGGTTAGAGATAAAGATTGGGAACTGCCCGAGCTTTTTAAAGGAGGTGGAGATAAGTTGTTGAGAAACGACAACGGCAAATTTACTGATGTGAGCGAAAAAGCCGGAATTTATGGCAGTTTAATAGGCTTTGGTTTAGGGGTAATTGTGGGTGATATAAACAATGATGGTCTGCCCGATATTTATGTTTGCAATGACTTTTATGAGCACGATTATTTATACATCAATCGAGGTGATGGCACTTTTAAAGAAGATATAAAAAACCAAATGGCTCATATAACAATGTCGTCAATGGGTTCTGATATGGCCGATTTTAATAACGATGGTTATCAAGATTTATTTGTGGTAGATATGCTTCAAGAAGATGATAAGCGCCTAAAAGAGTTAGCCGATTTTGAAAGTTATGACCTTTATCAACTTAAATTAAGCAGGGATTTTCATCATCAATTTATGCAAAATACGCTACAACTTAACAATGGCAATAACACTTTTTCTGAGATGGCCTTTATGAGCGGAATAGCCCAAACCGATTGGAGTTGGTCACCCCTAATTTTTGATATGGACAATGATGGTTATAAAGACCTTTTCGTTACCAATGGCTTATTTCGTGATCTCACCAATCAAGATTTTTTAAATTATTTCGCCAATAGCGTCATCCAAAAAATGGCCATTACAGGTAAACGCGAAGAGATTGAGGCCATAGTTAGCAAAATGCCTAGCACGCCCATTGAAAATTATGCTTTTAAAAATAACAAGAATTTGAGTTTTACCAATGAAGCTTTAAATTGGGGCTTCGACCAAAAAACCTTTTCAAATGGTTCTGCTTATGCCGATTTAGATAATGATGGCGACTTAGATTTAATCATCAACAATGTCAATCAAAAAGCCTTAGTTTATCAAAATTTAACTTCCCAAAAATTAAAAAACACCTATTTAAGTGTCCAGTTAAAAGGAGACAAACAAAACACGTTTGGCATTGGCGCAAAGGTTAAATTATACCATAAGGGACAAATTTTTACACAAGAGCTAATGCCTGCTCGTGGATTTCAATCGTCGGTAGATTATAAATTGGTTTTTGGTTTAGATAGCCTAAAAACACTCGATTCTTTGATAGTAATTTGGCCTGATAAAAAGCTTGAAAAACGCACGAATGTAAAAACAAATCAAACGGTGATTATGGATATCGCTCAAGCTAAAATAAATCTTGTAGAACCTAAAATTCAATCGTCTAAAACCTATTTTACCAATGTAGTTTCTAATTTTAAAGCCCATCAAGAAAATGACTATTCCGATTTTGATTATGAAGCCTTGGTGCCAAAAATGCTCTCAAAACAAGGTCCTGCATTTGCCATTGGCGATGTGAATAACGATGGTCTTGACGATGTTTTTATGGGTGGTGCTTTTAACCAAAGTGGCCTGTTATATCTTCAAAATAAAATGGGAGCATTTACCCTTTCAAACTTTACTACTGAAGCTACTTTTGAAGATACTTGTGCGGCTTTTATTGACATTGATAATGACAAAGATTTAGATTTAGTGGTGGGTTCGGGAGGCAATTTTAAAGAGGCTAGAACGGGCGTGAGAGTCTATTTAAATAATGGCAAAGGGCATTTTGGCGACTATAAAATTATTGCACATGTTAGCGAAAACATAGCCACTTTGGCAGCTTACGACTTTGATAATGATGGTGATACCGATTTATTTGTGGCTAGCGTGAGCTTGTTGGGCGTTTATGGTATGAATCCTGAAAATTTGTTGCTAGAAAATGACGGGAAAGGTAATTTTACCGATGTAACCAATTCTAAAGCCCCCGAAACTAAAAATATAGGGATGACTACCGATGTCCTTTGGCAGGATATGGATGGCGACGGCCTTAAAGACTTGGTGCTTGTTGGTGAATGGTTGTCGCCTGCTATTTTTAAAAATAACGGCTCAAAACTGATCAAATTAGCAAGCGATTTAGATAAAATTTCTGGTGATTTTAATTGTGTTAAAGCTGCTGATGTTGATAATGATGGCGATATGGATTTAATTTTAGGAAATAGGGGGGACAATTCTTTTTATAAAGCCGATACTAATCATGTCGCTAAAATGTTTGTCAACGATTTTGACAATAATGGTACTGTTGAACAAATTTTTACTCGAAACATCAATGGAAAAGATGTGCCGGTTCACTTGCTAAGGGAGCTAAGAGCACAAATAAATACGCCATTAATTAAAAATATCACTTATTCCGATTACGCCAAAATAACCATTGATGAGCTGTTTCCAAAAGCAATTTTAGATCAATCGTTGGTAAAAATTTGCAATACTTTTCAGTCATTGATAGTTTTAAATAACAAAGGTCATTTTTCTGCTAAGCCACTGCCAGCAAGTGCTCAAATGTCAACTATCAACAATATCACCATTCTAGATATTAACAAAGATGGCAATCTAGATTTAATTACCACGGGCAATAACTACAACTACAAACCGCAATATACACGCCAAGACGCTAGTTATGGCGATGTGTTTTTTGGCGATGGCAAAGGCAATTTTACCTGGCAATCAAACCAATCAACCGGATTTTTTGTAAGAGGTCAAGCTAATGACATGGTCTTGCTAAATGCCAATAAAAACGCAAAATATATTTTGGTTGGTCTTAATAATGACTTTCCGCAATTATTTAAAATCAATGAATAAATACGGTTATATTTTATCAATTTTACTATTCGCCGCTTGTAAATCTGATCCCGAAAAGGACTTGTTTACCCAAGTGTTAAGCAGTCATTCAAAAATTGATTTTATAAACGCGGTTGCCGATACCAAAACACTAAACGCCCTCGATTATATGTATTTTTATGACGGCGGTGGTGTTTCGGTTGGCGATATTAATAATGATGGTTTATCCGATATTTATTTTACAGCAAACCAAGGTGCTAATAAATTATACCTCAATAAAGGGAATTTTGTATTCGAAGATATAACCATTAAAGCAGGTGTTTCGGGTCATTCCGATTGGAATACCGGTACTGTTATGGCCGATGTTAATGGCGATGGCTTTTTAGATATTTATGTATGCGCAGTAGTTGGAATTTACGGGTTTAAAGGTCATAACGAACTATTTATCAATAATAAAAATGGAACCTTCTCTGAACAATCAGCCAAATACCATTTAAACATTCAATCCCATGCCAACAACGTCGCTTTTTTTGATTACGATAAAGATGGCGATTTAGACATGTTTCTGCTCAATGAAGGAAAACACAGTGCCGAATCTTTTGGACCCGCTTCAAATCGGTTAAAAATAAGCGAAACCAACGGGGGTAGATTGCTCAGAAATGACGACGGAATATTTGTGAATGTTAGTCAGCAAGCCGGTATTTATAGTGGCCCAAATAGCTATGGTTTAGGCGTGGCTGTGGCCGATTTTAATAATGACGGCTGGGATGATTTATACGTTAGCAACGACTTTCACGAAGATGATTATTATTATATCAACAACAAAAATGGCACTTTTACCGAAGAATTAAAATCTCATTTTGGCAAGGTAAGCCGCTTTTCAATGGGTAATGATGTTGCCGATATTAACCATGACGGCTATCCCGATATCATTACTTTAGACATGTTGCCCGAAGAAGAACGCCTTTTAAAATCCACTTTAAGTGATGGCGAAGTTAACTACCATAAACTAAGAGAAAATTTGGGGTATTTTCCACAATTTTCGCGCAACATGTTGCAAATAAATCAACAAGGAATTTATTTTACCGAGCAGGCTCTTTTTAGTGGCATTGCTGCAACCGACTGGAGTTGGGCTCCCTTATTTGCCGATTTTAACCTTGACGGAGAACAAGATTTACTGGTTACAAATGGTATTTACCGCCGATTAAATGATTTAGATTACCTTCAAATTTTTACCGATAATGCGATTAAAAACAAGGTAAATGCTTCGCGTTTATTTGATGAAAAAATGCTAGAATTAATGCCCAAAGCCGCCGTTCATAATTACTTGTTTAAGGGCACAAAATCGTTAAAATTTGAAGATAAATCAGGGGTTTGGTTTCCTAAAACACCCACCGTTTCTAGTGGTGCAGCTTATGCCGATTTAGATAATGATGGCGATTTAGATTTGATAATCAATAACTTTAATGACCAGCCATCCATCTTCAAAAACAACACGAAAACGAACACCTATCTTAAAATAAAACTTACTACAAACACTAAAAACTCATTTGCTCTGGGCGCTAAAGTATTGGCTTATAAAAATGGACAGCTACAATTTAAACAGTTGCACCCCACCCGCGGATTTCAATCGTCGGTTGAACCCATCGTCTATTTTGGATTTGGCACCGCTAAAAAAATTGACTCCTTGCGCATTATTTGGCCAGATAATACCACACAACTATTAACGCAAGTGGCTACCAACCAAATTTTAAATAGCCATCCCGATAAATATAGAAAAACCATCGGTTATAAAACCCTTTTTAAACCTTTAAACCCTTGGTTTAAATCTGTAACTGATTCAAATTTTACCACCCTAAAACACCTTGAGGACAATTTTTCAGAGTTTAAGGTCAATCCGCTTTTGCCTTATAAAGTTTCAACGCAAGGGCCCGCTTTTGCCTTGACGGATAATCCTAAAAATGGACACAAATTATTTTTTTTAGGAGGCGCAGCGCACCAAAAATCGCAATTGTTTGAAATGGATAGCATAGGAATTCATTTAAAAAACACCTCGGTATTTGATGATACTATTGATTCAGAGGATGTTGACGCTACTTTTTTTGACGCCGATAATGATGGGGATGATGATTTGTTGGTGGTTACGGGAGGAGACATGTATAGCGGAAGTTCCAAAAATTTAAGAGACTGTTTATATCTTAACGACGGCAAAAATAATTTTGTAAAATCGGCTAATGCGCTACCCGAATATTTCGAAAACGGCGCTTTTGTTAGGGTAAGTGATGTTGATAAAGATGGCGATTTAGATTTGTTTATTGGCAGTAGGGTCATCACTAATAAATTTGGAGCTAACCCAAAATCACAGTTGCTTTTAAACAACGGCCATGGCAAATTTAGCAGCACCAAAAGTGCTTTATCAAAAGCAATTGGCATGCTTACCGATGCCGTTTTTACCGATTTTAACCTTGATGGTTGGGAAGATTTAATAGTGGTAGGCGAATGGCTCTCTCCGCAATTTTTTGAAAATAAACACGGAAATTTTGTCAACCTCACCGCAAGTTTTAGCGATAAAAACAACAACGGCCTTTGGCAAGCCATACAGCCCTTTGATATTGATGGTGATGGAGATACCGATTATTTGTTGGGAAACTGGGGCTTAAATACCAAATTTAAAGCATCAGTAAATCGGCCGCTAAAAATGTATGTTGGTGATATTTTAAAAAATGGACATTGGCTAACTTTAGTAAGCTTTGCAAAAAATGACACTTATTACAGCATCAATACCAAAGACGAACTGCAATTGGCTTTAGGAACCATTATTACTGATAAATTTAAGAGCTATAATGATTATGCAGGAAAAAATTTTGATGAAATTATCGACGAAAAGCTCCAAAATTCAGCTGTTTTAAAAACTGTTCAAAATCTGAGTTCGGGCTATTTAGAAAACATCAATGGACGATTTATTTTTAAACCTTTTCAAGATTCCTTGCAATTAGCGCCCATTACCAGCTTTTTGAAAGCCGATTTTGATAATGATACAATTGAAGAAGTTTTAATTGCCGGAAACCTATTTAGCGTTCCGCCTTATAATGGTAAACTCGATGGTGCTATTGGCTATTTCTTACAAAAAAAAGGAAAAATTATACCAGGCACAGCTTTGGGTTTAGCTATTGGTAATAAGCAAGTTAAAACATTAAAATTGATAAAAATTAACAATCAAAGCTACTTGATTGTCCTTGCAAATAACAGCGCAAATTTAGTTTATGAATTAACAAATTAAAAAGCTTAAAATGATTAAAAAAATAGCGATTTCAATGATTAGTCTCTTGATATTAGGTCTCTTTTGGTTTCTATTTATTAAGACTTATGATTATCAGATAAGTTTTTCTGCAAAAACAGCGCCAGGTACTATATACAGTAGGATTATAGATTTTGACCGTTGGGATATTACCAAATCTGAAATTAATATAAAAATTATCGGTAAAACGGCTTTCAAAAGCCTAGATCAAACAATTAACTTAAAGGATTCTACCTATCAATTTCATTGGGAATTAAAACCACTAAATGACAGTATTACAAGGGTTAAAGTCAATATTTTGGATAAACAACACAGCCTAAAACAACGGCTACTTATCCTAATTGGCCAATCAAATTTTACTAAAAATTCTATAAAGCGCATCGCCGATTTCAAGTTGGCATTAGAGCGCCATCTCGAAACTTTTCGTATTGAAGTGCTTGGAAAATCAAAACGACCTGCTTATCAATCGATTATTTATGTTAATTTTAGCATTGATTTAGCGGGCAAAGCCGGCAAAATGGCTGAAAATATTTTTTACCTCACACAATATATGGAAATACACGGCATTAATAAAACAGGAAATCCTTTTATGAATATTAAACACCTCGATATTCAAGCCAATACGTTGGAAGCCGAATTCTGTTTTCCCGTTGAAAGTTTAAAGTCTTATCCATTAGATGCTAAGGTAAAAGTAAAAAACAATTTAGTTGAACAAATTGCCTTAAAAGCTATTTTTCACGGCAATTATCGCTATTCCGACCGCGCGTGGTTTGCCTTGATAAATTATGCCGAAGCACATCAGCTGGCAATTGAGCACAAACCCTTTGAAATCTATTTTGACGACCCTCACAATTACAGTGATGAATTAAAATGGAAAGCCGAGGTTTATCTACCTTTAAAAAATTAATTAAAAATAATAACTTATGAAAACAAATAAACTGATTTTTGGTTTTTTTATTTCAATCCTCTTAACAACATATAGTTGTAAAAATGTTTCAAATTTATCGGTTAACGCACCCAATCAAAATATTAAATTGAATTTAATTTTATCGCCACAAGGCAAATTGGGCTATCAAGTTTTTTACAAAGATTCAAAAGTCATTGACACTTCCTATTTAGGATTCACTTTTGCCAATGCTTTGCCTTTGTCAGACAACTTCAAAATTCTTAAAACGAGTCAAATTACGGTTGATAATACGTGGCAAATGCCTTGGGGCGAACAAGATACAGTGCGCAATCATTACAGTGAATTGACGGTAAATTTGCAAGAAACAAAAGCGCCAAACCGCTTGTTAAATATAGTTTTTAGAGTCTTTGATGATGGTTTGGGTTTTAGATATGAATTTCCAAAACAAGACAATTTTAGCGAAGTCCAAATTCTAGATGAAGAAACCGAATTTAAATTGATGAGCAATTATAAGGTTTGGTGGATTCCCGGCGATTGGGATAGCTACGAACATTTGTATAACACAACAGATTTTTCAAAAATCAATGCGATAAGCAAGCGCAATCACCCGAATTTAAATGCCAGTTTTATTCCGCAAAACGCTGTCAATACGCCGGTTACTATGAAAACGGATAAAGGTGTTTATCTCAGTTTTCACGAAGCCGCTTTAATAGACTATGCGGGGATGACCTTAAAAATTGACACCCTCAACAATTCAATGAAAAGTGCTTTGGTAAGCTCAGAAGTTAACGGCTATGCCGTAAAACGAAGTTTGCCTTTTACAAGCCCTTGGCGCACCATTCAAATTGCCGATAAACCAGGTGATTTAATTGAATCTAAACTTATTTTAAACCTAAATGAACCCAATAAAATTGGCGATGTATCTTGGTTTAAACCGATGAAATACGTTGGTATTTGGTGGGAAATGCATTTGGGAAAATCAACTTGGGATTACGAATCAACCCAAGATATGAACACCTTTATAGGTGATAAAAATAAAAAAGGTCATCACGGAGCAACCACTGCAAATGCTAAATATTACATTGATTTTGCAGCAAAAAACAACATCCACGGACTTTTAGTTGAGGGATGGAATACCGGTTGGAGTCACTGGATTGGCTTTGATGACCGCGAAGGAGTTTTTGATTTTGTTACGCCTTATCCTGATTACGATTTAAAAGAAGTGGTGCGCTACGGCAAAGAAAAAGGCGTTGAATTAATTATGCATCACGAAACTTCGGCTGCCCCAAGAACTTATGACCAACAAATGGATACCGCCTATGCCTTGATTAAATCACTCGATTTACACGCAATTAAGTCGGGTTATGTGGGTAGAATTATCCCAAATGGTGAACATCATCACGGGCAATGGATGGTAAACCGCTATAACAATGCGGTCATTAAAGCGGCTCAATATCAAATCGCTATCGATACACACGAACCGATTAAAGATACCGGACTGAGGCGCACTTATCCAAATTGGGTAGCACGAGAAGGGCTACGTGGCCAAGAGTTTAACGCTTGGTCGGCTGAAGGGGGCAATCCGCCAGAACATTTAACAATTGTTCCGTTTACACGGATGCTTTCGGGTCCTATAGATTTTACGCCCGGAATTTTTAACATCAAACTAAAACCTTATAAACCTAATAATCAAGTAAAAACAACCATTGCAAAACAATTGGCACTTTATGTTGTTATTTACAGCCCCATCCAAATGGCCGCCGATTTACCCGAATATTATGAGGGAAATCCCGCTTTTCAATTTATTAAAGACGTGGGTGTTGACTGGCAAAAAACGAAGGTTCTCAATGGCGAAATAGGCGATTTTATTACCATTGTCCGCCAAGAACGCCAAACAGGAAATTGGTTTTTAGGAAGCATTACCGATGAAAATCAAAGAGATGAAGTCATAAAATTAAACTTTTTAGAACCTAACACTAAATTCCTTGCAACTATTTATGAAGATGGTAAAGACGCCGACTGGTTTAAAAATCCTACTTCAATCAACATCCGCAAAGAAACCGTTGATAGTAATTCACAATTAAATTTGCATTTAGCACCCAGTGGTGGAGTCGCTATTAGTTTTATAAAACAATAAATTATGAAGTTTATCAAACCTAAATTATCATTTTGGCAAATATGGAATATGAATATTGGATTTCTTGGAATTCAATTCAGTTTTGGATTACAACAAACTGCAGTTAATCCAATTTTTTCATTTCTAGGAGCGCACAATGATCAATTGCCATTATTAAATTTAGCAGGTCCCATAACCGGCTTATTAATTCAACCGCTTATTGGTGCTATATCCGATAAAACATGGTCGCCGCGATGGGGAAGACGAAAACCTTTTTTCTTAATAGGCGCCTTAATAGGAAGTTTATGTTTGTTAGCATTTCCTTATAGCCCGGCACTTTGGTTTGCCGTAGGTTTATTGTGGATTCTCGATGTTGGTAATAACACAGCAATGGAGCCTTATAGAGCTTTTGTTGGCGATAAATTACCCGAAAGTCAACTTACATTTGGATTTCAAATGCAGAGCCTATTTGTTGGAGCGGGCATTGTATTGGCAAATTTTTCAATATTTCTATTTCAAGATTGGTTTGGGTCATCCGAAAATGCAAGCCAAACAGCAACTTCTATACCAACTTGGTTATACTATTCTTTTTTTCTAGGAGCCTTTGCTTCAATTACGACAATTCTTTGGTCTGTTTTAAAAACACCAGAAATACCGCCATCTGATAAAGAATTAGAAGTTATTGAATTAGGTAAAAAAGAACCTTTTTGGAATCGAACTTTAGAACCTTTAAAAGAAATATTTGCCGCTATTAGCGATATGCCAAAATTCATGTGGCGATTAGCAACGGTTTACCTTTTTCAATGGTATGCACTATTTTGTTACTGGCAATTTATTGCGCCAATGTTGGTTGAAAGTTTAAATGTAGGTAAAGAAGCGGCTTTAGGAAAAGCAGCTTTAATGAATGGTTCTTACAATTTTGCAACCATGATTTTAGCCTTAGCACTTGTGCCATTAGCTAAAAAATTTAGCAATAAAAAAATCTATGTTTTGAGTTTATTTTTGTCGGCTATTGCATTGGTTAGTTTACCATTTATAAAAAATGATATCTTGATATTTTTACCGATGCTTTTTTTGGGAATTGGATGGGCCGCTATGATGGGAATCCCTTATGCAATGGTGTCTAAAATTGTTCCCCAAGGAAAAAGAGGGGTTTATATGGGTATTGTTAATATGATGATAGTCATCCCAATGTTTATTCAAACCATAACTTTTGGGCCAATTATTAAATATTTACTCCATAATAGCGCTATAAATGCCATTATTTTTGGAGGTGTTTTCTTTGCAATTGCAGCAATCTTGGCGATGAGACTACATGTTTTACCAGATGAACAAACCGATTTAGCCGATTAATTTTAATTTATTTGAAAACCGAAGCCTACATAAATGCCAAACAATTATTGCATTCTGTATGTACAGAAAAGGGATTTTTAGCAAGCAAATCTGATGTTTCAAATTACAAACGCATTTGGGCTAGAGATGGCGTTATTTGCGGTCTTGCCGCTTTGCTTGACGGTGATAAAAAGCTGGTTGATACCTTTAAAAACACCTTAATTACCTTGTCGGAGAACCAACACCCTATAGGAAATATTCCTTCTAATGTTTGGTTTGATAAGGAAAAAGTGCAGGTCAGTTTTGGCGGACTTTGCGGAAGGGTAGATACCATTTCGTGGTATGTAATTGGCGTTTGCAATTATGTTTGGTTTACCAAAGATTTTGAATTTTTAAAAACCCAGATACCACCTATTAAAAAAGGACTTACCTTATTGGAAGCTTGGGAATTTAACAACAAAAATCTGATTTATACACCTACTTCGGGCAATTGGGCCGATGAATATCCCATAGAAGGCTATACGTTATACGACAATTGTTTACGTCTTTGGGCATTGCAATCTTATCAAAAGTTAAAGGCTTCTAAAAAAAGACACGCCAAAATTAAGGCCATAAAACAAAGTATCAGCATCAATTTTACCCACACTAAAACATGTGAAAAGCAGTACCATGCAAAGGCCTTAAATTTGGCGGAAATAAAACCTTATTGGCTGGCTTCTTTTTCGCCAAAAGCTTATAATACCCGATTTGATGCCTTTGGAAATGCGTTGGCTTTGCTGTTGAATATAGAAAATGAACCCCTTCAAAAAGCGCTTTTAAAGCATGCTAAAAGTTTGCAAAAAACACTAACCTTAGGTTTGCTTCCAGCTTTTTGGCCACCCATTTTGTCCGGTGAATGTGAATGGAAAAACCTCGAAACTAATAATGCCTATGAATTTAGAAACTTCCCTTTCGAATTTCACAACGGCGGCACTTGGGCCATTGTAAATGGTTTTTTTGGTTTGGGATTGGTTCGGGCAAATAAAAAAGAACAAGCTACGCAATTTTTATTCAAAATTAATAAGCTTAACAAACAAAATGAAAATAATGAGCTAGAATGGGGCTTTTTTGAAAATTTTAATACGCAAACCGCCAAACCTATTGGGGTGAAAACTTGTGCTTGGAGTGCTGCTGCTACCATTTTATTGACAAAATACCTTGATGGAAAATTTCTTTTAATCGGTTAAAATGAGCAAAAACAATAACGACATAATTTGTGTAGGAGAAGCACTAATTGATTTTATTGGCGATGAGCTTGCAACAAACTTGACGCAAACAAAATCTTTCTCAAAATATGTGGGGGGTTCACCTACTAATGTGGCGAAAAATATGGCACAGTTGGGTTTTAACAGCACTTTAATAGCAACTTTGGGCGCGGATAGTTTAGGAGATTTTATAACCCAACAGTTGAATGTGGCAAATTTAAACCTGCAATACTTGGCTTATAAAAAAGAACTTAAAACCAGCCTTATTTTGGTGGCACGCTCAATGGGTACGCCCGAATTTTTACCTTACCGTCAAGCGGATAAGTACATTGAACCCGACCAAATTCCGATAGCACTATTGAAGGATTCTAAAATTTTTCACACAACTTGTTTTGCATTGAGTAAAAACCCGGCGCAAAACACCATCTTACAAAAAGCGAAAGAAGCTTTTGAAAATGATTGTCAATTGAGTATCGATTTGAACTATGCACAAAAAATTTGGGAAGAAGTTGACGTATTACCTGTGTTAAAAACCTTTTGCCAATACCATCCAATGGTAAAACTTAGCAATGATGATGCCTTTAGAATTTTTCATCAAAATTTATCAAACCAACAAATTTTTGATTATTTCCATCAGCTTGGCGCAGCTATTATTTGCTTGACAAAGGGAAAAGAAGGTGCTTATTTATCGCAAAAAGAACAAAAAGTAATCTTTCAAGTGGCTCCAATCGTTGCCAATGTGGTAGATGTTACCGGAGCTGGTGATGCTTTTTGGTCGGGATTTTTGGCAGGCTATCTCAAAAAACAATCCCTAAAAGATAGTCTTAAAATGGCAAATAATTTGGTAGCAAAAAAAATTCAACATATTGGAGGGTTGCCTAAAACCCTAAAAATTGACGACCTGTTAGAGTAGGCTTTTAAATTAATTATATTTATGGATATTTTATCATTTGTAGGTTTTACAGCCTTAGTAGGGATTATTGCATGGCTGGCTACCCGAAAAACAAACGAAAACACTTCGGATGGTTATTTTTTAGGTGGGCGCAGTTTAACCGCACCCGTTATTGCAGGTTCCTTATTATTGACCAATTTATCAACTGAGCAAATTGTTGGACTCAATGGCCAAGCGTTTAGCGAAGGTATTTTGGTTATGGCTTGGGAAACCTTTGCGGCGGTTGCCATTGTTATTACGGCGTTATTTTTATTGCCACGTTACTTAAAAGGTGGCTTAACAACCGTGCCACAATTTTTAGAAAATCGATATAGTAAAACAACCAGATCAATTGCTTCGGTTTTGTTTTTGTCGGGTTATGCGGTCATTTTTTTACCCATTGTTTTATATTCGGGTGCTTTGGCAATTAACACGATGTTTGACATTCCAAATAAATTTGGTGTTTCGGATGGTACTGCTTTATGGATTACGGTTTGGGGTATTGGAATTGTTGGTTCAATTTACGCAATTTTTGGCGGATTAAAAGCCGTGGCTGTTTCCGATTCTATCAATGCCATAGGCTTATTTACAGGAGGTTTATTGATTCCGGTTTTTGGCTTAATGGCGGTTGGCGATGGTAATGTTATCTCCGGAATCACCACATTAATGGCAGCTGCTCCCGAAAAATTTAGTATTGTTGGCAGTCGAACTTCTTCTATTCCAATCTCCACAATTTTTACGGGAATGATGCTCGTTCAAATATTTTATTGGGGCACAAACCAAGCTATTATTCAACGAGCACTTGGTGCAAAAAATTTAAAGGAAGGTCAAAAAGGCATGATGCTAGCGGCTTTTATTAAAATTTTAGGACCAATTTTAGTTGTTTTGCCGGGCATCATCGCCTATTATATGTTTAAAGGACAATTGTCAAATCCTGATCAAGCCTATCCAATGTTGGTTAGCAAAGTATTGCCTACCGCTTTTATTGGTTTTTTTGCAGCGGTTTTATTTGGCGCTATTTTGAGTTCATTTAATTCGGCTTTAAACAGCTCGGTTACTTTGTTTTGTGTTGATATTTATAAATTGCATATCAACAAAAAAGCATCTGAAAAAATTGTTGTTAAAAACGGAAAATTATTTGGAATAGTTTTAGCCATCATTTCAATGTTAATTGCACCGCTCATTGCCAATGCACCTCAAGGTTTATTTGGTTATTTACAGGAGCTAAATGGCGCTTATAGCATCCCAATTTTAACCATAATTGTCATAGGTTATCTTACCAAGCGCGTGCCTGCAATTGCCGCCAACATTGCAATCATTTCAGGCTCGCTATTGTATATTATCAGCCAATACCTGTTAAAACCTTTTGTATTTGGACCTGAAAATTACCCTCATTTTTTACATGTTATGGCCATATTATTTGTAATCAATATTGCCATTATGCTCATTATTGGAAAATATTTTCCACGAGCAGAAGCCTTTGAACAAAAATATACGAACGAAGTTGATATTACCCCTTGGAAACACGTTAAACTAGCAGGGATAATGATTCTAGTTTTGGTAGTAGGTATCTATTATTATTTTTCTTAAGTAAGCTTAAAAGATTGATTATTTAATAACATACGTCTTTTTTTCGGGACCGATTCCCTTTAAAGTTAAGGAGGTCCATCGTTTAGGAATTACAGGATTGGTTTGTATAATACCGCTTTCGCTGATGTTTAATCCGCCAAAGCCAAATAAAATTGTTTGCAATAAGCCTCCCGCACCCGTAGCAAAATAAGGATTGTTGCTTGTAGCCGATTCAGATAAAGCTCCAAAAGGCGCACGTTTATTAGGCTGATAAGAGCTTTTGAATAATTGATATGCTTTTTCAGGATCTCCTAAACGCGCATATAAAATGGATAAAATAGAATGTGCCATGGCGGGTCCTTCTTTAGAAAAACGCGGTTCATAATAATTCAAATCTTTAATAATTTGATTTTTATCGGTGATAATTTGTAAAGGAAAGGCCAGCAAATTTGCATCGGCTTGCTTGATGATTTCACCGGCATAAGTGCGATTTTCTCGGGTTACACCATCTTTAAATTTATGGATAACAATGCCGTGGGCAACTTTTTGCCAATCTGTATTTTGGGGATAGCCTAATAATTCTGCGGCTTTTGAGGCGTCTTGAAGTGCGGTAATTGCCGAGCCATTTGTAAACGCATTGTCGTCAATATTTTGAGCGAATTCGTTTGCACCAACCACATTGTTAATGCTAAAGGAACCATCGGCATTTTGTGAGGTGCGACTTACCCAAAAGTCGGCAACTTCTTTTAACATTGGATAACCTATTTTTTTCAACCAATCTTTATCTTGAGTAACTTTATAATAGTTGTAAAAGGCGATGCTGACATCGGCAGTAATGTGTTGTTCAAAAGTTCCGGTAAGCGCCCAAACGGGAGTTGCTTCTTCGCCCGTATCATCCGATTCCCACGGAAACATAGCCCCTTTGTAACCAAAATTTCGCGCTTTTTCAAGCGCTTTTGGCAAACGGTTATATCGATAATTTAAAAGCGATTTAGCAATTGGCTGATTAAAAAGTAAGAGAGGGGGATACATCCAAAGTTCGGTATCCCAAAAAACATGACCATTATAACCTTGAGAAGACAATCCCATGGGAGAAATACTCAAATCTGAATCTGCTCTAGAAAAGGCATATAAATGATAAAGCGCTAAACGCACATCTAACTGTGATTCTAAATCGCCTTCAATAACAATATCGCCTTGCCATAAATTATCCCAAGCTTTTTTATGCTGGTCAATAAGTACTTGCCAGTTACTTCGCTCTGCTAAAATAAGCATCCGCGCCGATTCATTATCGGGATAAACAAAATCTTGGGTGGTACATTCGGCTCCAAACCAAGCAAATTGATAAGTGGTATTCGCTTTTAATGCCGTATTAAAGCGCAAACTTTGATGATGGTTGTCAATAATTTGGTGACTTACGGGCGGTTGGTTTCCAATGAATAAAAAGTTTGCCGAGGCAGCAACTTCATGGCGGCCTAGGCGACTTTTAGCGGTAGTTTGCATCACCGGCATTTGTATTTCGGCATCACGCAAAACGTCATAAGTTTGTTTAACAGCTTGATATTCATCTGGCGTAGCTATCAAACCCGTGGCGGTAATGTTAATTGGTTTTAATGCTTTAACCGTAACGGTTGTCATTCCCGTAAAGGCAAGTTGCCTTAAGGCGTAAATGGTATAACTTATTTTGGCTTTGTTTTGATAGTCAAATGAGGTGGTAAAAGAAGCTTCTTTCATATTTAAGGTTTGTTGCCAATTGGTAACATTGCTTATATTGAGTTTTTTGCCATCAATTTCTAAATTTAAATTGCCAAAATTAATACCTTCAATTATGCGACTCACGCCACCCGGCTTTTCGCGATCAAAAACATTGTTTAGCAAAATTGATTTTATCTGAAATAACGAATCCGACGGCAACAATCCAATGCGACCGTTAGCTAAAGTGATTCCCACATAAGGCTGGTGCGTTTTGGTGGAGAGTTCCCAACCTAAATTTGGTTGGTTTTGAGCATACGTATTGAAGGAAATTAATACAAGTACTGAAAGGATAAAAGTCTTCATAATGGGATGTTTTAAGTATAATGAATCTTCTCAATTTATAATATTTGTAAAATTAAGTTTTTAATGCTATCAAATTTTGAAATTTTAATAGGGTCTATTTTTAATTAAAATAATTGCGCAAAAATAGGCTTTTAAAAATGTTTAATATATTGTATATAAACAGTATAAATAATTAACGAAACTTTTAGTTTTTTGATACAAAATTATCGGTTATATTTACCCTAGTTAAAATAAAATTTACCATTTTTTTTAAAATCCAATTCAATTATGGAAAAAGTTACAATCAACGATCTATCAAAAATGTTAAAAGTGTCAAAAAGCACCATTTCAAAAGCGCTTAAAGGCTATTCAGACGTTAGTGAGAAGACGCGAAAAAGAATTGTAAAGCTTGCCAAAAAGTTAAATTACACGCCAAATTCAATTGCTTCGAGTCTTAAAACGCACCAAACAAAAACCCTTGGTGTTATCATTCCAACTATTGTACACCATTTTTTTTCAAAGGTAATTGACGGAATGATTTGCGAAGCCGAAAAGCACGGTTTTTTAATTATTTTATTGCAATCGGATGAGCGTTTTGATTTAGAAGTCAAGCAAATAAACCTGCTAATTCAAAAACAAGTAGATGGCATTTTAATTTCGGTTTCAAATCAAACCAGTGCGGTGGTGCACTTGCAAAATGCGATTGACAAAGGCATCCCAGTGGTGATGTTTGATAAGGTTTTAAAGAATTTTAATTGTTCTAAAATTATAATTGATGATAAATTAGCCGCTTTTGAAGCTGTTGATTATCTGCTAAATAAAGGATATAAACGCATTGCGCATTTTGGAGGCATGCTAACGCCGCAAAATTCTATCGACCGTTTGCTTGGCTATAAAAATGCTTTAAAAGCACATGGTATTGAATACGACCAGCGTTTGGTTTATGTCAATCCAAATAATGACGACTTTAATGATGGGTTTTATAATGCAAAAAAAATGCTCGAAGAACATCGCGATATTGACGCTATTTTTGCCATAACCGATTCTATTGCCATTGGTGCGCTAAAGTATTTTGAAGATAAAAATATAAAAGTTCCAGAGCAAATTGCCGTTTTTGGTTTTAGCAATTGGTTTATGTCTTCGGTCATAACACCTTCGTTATCAACTGTAAATCAGCCTAATTTTGAAATGGGAAGCATTGCTGTTAATGTGTTATTAGACGAAATACACTGCAAAGAGAAAAATGAAGCCTTTGCGTTTAAAAAAATTGTGTTGCCTACCAGTTTGATTATTAGAAAGTCAACTTAAACAGTTTCAAGTAATGAGCAAGCTAACAACATAACCTTCAGCGCCTCGCACATTAAACACGGTGCCATCTTCAAAAATTAAATACTGACCTTTAATGCCCTTCAACAGACCTGAAAAATTGGGCGTATTATCAAGATTTAGGCTTTTAACTTTAGCGGGATATTGGCTTACGGGAAATTCTATATTAATTTCCTTAAGGTTATTAGCCAGAAAATAAGGCTTCACTTCCTCAGGAATAAAAACCGATAAGCGCTCTTTTTCGGCAACTAAATTTACATCAACAATGTTGTTAGTTAGCATTTTACGCCAATTTGTTTTATCGGAAACATGATTTTTTAAGGCTACTTCGGCAATGCCTGCCAAATAGCGGTTTGGCGTTTCAACCATGCTAATGGCTTCGTGTGCGCCTTGGTCTATCCAGCGGGTTGGAATTTGTGATTTTCGGGTAACGCCTACTTTTAGGTCACTTGAATTGGCTAAATATACAATATGGGGCTTTAATTGAACCTCCTTTTCGTATGCTAAATCGCGGTCTTCACGGTCTAAATGTGCGGTACTTAATTCGGGATTCATCACCCAATCTCCTGTTTGGGGCATCTTATAAAAACAATCATAACAATAGCCTTGGCGGAATATTTTTTTATCCTCGCCACAATTTAAACACTGGTATTTTATAAATTTTAAGGTTATAGTTTTTTCTAGTAACTGATTTAAATTGACAAAATTAGCATCGAAATCAAGATAGTATTGAATGGGACTTTCAAAAGCCGATTTCATTTTTTTTAAAACACCTTGGTATTGCATTGTTTATTTTTTTACATTTAATCGCTATAAAGATACATATTTGATTCTATTATTAACCAAACTAATCAACCAGAACGATGCCCTTTTCATTTATCAATGCCTTAGCTTCTTGGATTTTAAAGAAACGTCATCATCAAATTGATTTGTTTTTAAAATATCCTATTGAAGTTCAGCAGGAAGTGCTCTTAAATTTAATACAAACCGCACAAAATACCGAAGTAGGCGTAACCTATCGTTTTAACGAAATAATTGATTATAAAAGTTTTGTAGAACGCGTTCCTTTAAAACAATATGAAGATATTGAATCTTTAATTACCCGAACACGCAACGGCGAACAAAATTTGTTTTGGCCCACGCCCATCCAGTGGTTTGCAAAGTCGAGTGGCACAACCAATGCAAAAAGTAAATTTATTCCGGTAAGTGAAGAATCATTAGAAAATTGCCATTTTAATGCCGGTAAAGATATGTTGGGATTGTATCTCTACACCAATGAGAATGCCGAAATGTTTAGTGGTAAGGGTTTGCGCTTGGGCGGTAGCAGTGAAGTTTATAAAAATGGAGAATCAAGCTTTGGTGATTTGTCGGCCATTATGATTGAAAATATGCCTTTTTGGGCTGATTTTAGCAGTGCACCAAAACAAGAAACCGCCTTGATGAAAGATTGGGAAGTAAAGCTCGACGCGATTGTAAATGAAACTATTGGCGAAAATATTACAAGCCTTGCCGGCGTACCTTCGTGGATGTTGGTTTTGCTCAATCGCGTGCTTGAAGTTACCGGAAAATCAAATATTCTTGAGGTTTGGCCTAACTTAGAAGTCTATTTTCACGGCGGTGTAAATTTTAATCCTTACCGCGAGCAATACCATAAATTAATTCCTAAACCCGATTTTAAATATTTTGAAGTCTATAATGCATCCGAAGGTTTTTTTGCCATTCAAGATCAAAACCATTCTTTAGATTTGCTGTTGATGCTCGATTATGGTATTTTTTATGAATTTATTCCCATGGATGAATATGACGGCACAAATTCTAAAGCCATTCCGTTAAGCGCAGTGCAACTCGATAAAAATTATGCAATGGTTATTACGACCAACGGGGGCTTGTGGCGCTATTTAATTGGCGATACCGTTAAGTTTACCACACGCTATCCGTTTAGAATTCGCATCACAGGACGCACCAAACACTTTATTAATGTTTTTGGTGAAGAATTAATTGTTGACAATGCCGAACAAGCACTAAAACACGCTTGCCTGCAAACTAAATCTACCATTTTAGAATATACCGTAGCACCCATTTTTATGAAAGGCAAAAATAAAGGCGCTCACGAGTGGATGATTGAATTTAGCACGCCACCAAACGATTTAAACTATTTCGCAGAACTATTAGACAATACTTTAAAAACCTTAAATTCAGATTACGAAGCAAAACGATACATAAACATTACACTTAACAAACCTAAAATTAACTGCGCTAGAGTCGGTTTGTTTTATGATTGGCTAAAACAAAAAGGCAAATTAGGCGGACAGCATAAAGTGCCTAGGCTATGTAACGACCGACTCTTAATGGATGAGCTTTTAAAATTGAATTGAGCTTTTTAAATTTAATTTTGTGGAGATGGGTTAAATTTTACGCTCAATCACATAATTTACCATGGTTAACAAACTGTCTTTATAGGTTGAATCTGGGTAGCTTTTTAACAAGTTAATAGCCTCGGTTTGGTAGTCTTTCATTTTTGAAATGGTATAGCCAATGCCTCCATTTTCTTTAACAAAAGCAATCACTTCTTTTACGCGTTTTTTGTCTTTATTGTGATTTTTTATGGAATTTATCAGCCAAGATTTTTCTTTTGGCGTACAATGATTTAGGGTATAAATCAGTGGAAGGGTCATTTTTTGTTCCTTGATGTCAATTCCGGTTGGTTTGCCTATTTGAGCTTCGGTATAATCGAATAAATCATCTTTAATTTGAAAAGCGATGCCTATCAATTCACCAAATTTGCGCATATTGGCAATGGTTTCATCAGATGCATTAACACTAGCAGCGCCAATTCCACAGCAGGCGGCGATAAGTGTGGCAGTTTTTTGGCGAATAATTTCGTAATAAACGGCTTCGGTTATATCTAATTTGCGCGCTTTTTCTATTTGCAACAATTCACCTTCGCTCATTTCTCTAACGGCAATAGAAATCAGCTTTAAAATGTCGATATCATCGTGATCAATTGATAAAAGGAGTCCTTTTGCAAAAAAATAATCACCTACTAAAACAGCTATTTTATTTTTCCATAAGGCATTAAGTGAAAAAAATCCTCGTCTTCGGTTGCTATCATCAACCACATCATCGTGAACCAAAGAAGCGGTGTGAATAAGTTCTATAATTGAAGCTCCGCGATAAGTGCGCTCCGTAAAATTGCCTTTCGACACCATTTTTGCAACTAAAAACACAAACATTGGGCGCATTTGCTTGCCTTTTCGGCGCACGATAAACTGGATAATGCGGTTTAAAAGCGGCACTTTACTAGCCATAGATTCTTTAAACTTGCGCTCAAAGAGTTCCATTTCTAAATGGATTGGCTGCTTTATTTGTGCAATGATGTTCATTTAATCTTTAGCTTCGGTTTTTGCCCAACTATCTCGCAAAGGGACGGTTCGGTTAAAAACCAGGTGGTTTGGCGTGCTGTCAATATCAATATTAAAATATCCCAAACGTTGAAACTGAAATCGGTCTCCAATTTTGGCTGTTAATAAACTAGGCTCTACAAATGCTTCATTATTAATTAACAATGAATTGGGATTGATAAAGTTTTTAAAATCAACATCCTTTTGGGTGTCGGGGGCTTCGTGATTAAATAGGCGATCATAAAGTCGGACTTCTGCTTTTATTGCATGTTTTATCGATACCCAATGTAAAGTTCCTTTTACTTTGCGCTGACTTTCTTCGCTACCACTGCCACTTTTGCTCAAAGCATCATAGGTGCAATGTATTTCTAAAAGGTCGCCATTTTCATTTTTAACCACCTGATAGGCTTTAATGATATAAGCATTTTTAAGGCGGACTTCATTATTGAGTTTTAAGCGGAAAAATTTTTTATTAGCTTCTTCTCTAAAATCTTCACGTTCAATATAAAGCGCTCTTGAAAAGGGAACTTTTCTAAATCCTGCGGCAACGTCTTCTTGATTATTTTCAGCTTCTAGCCATTCTTCTTTGTCTTCTGGATAATTTGTAATGACCACTTTAACAGGATCGAGAACGGCCATCACACGTGGGGCAGTTTTATTTAAATCATCTTTAATGCAAAATTCTAAAAGCGCCACATCGGTAACATTATCGCGTTTAGCGATGCCGGCTAACTCACTGAATTTTTTTATAGACTCGGGCGTATAACCGCGACGGCGCAAACCCGAAATTGTTGGCATGCGTGGGTCATCCCAACCGTTTACTAGATTTTCGTTAACCAATTGTAGCAATTTGCGTTTGCTCATCACCGTATAGCTTAAATTGCGTCGTGCAAATTCGCGTTGTTTAGGGCGGATGCGTTTTGAATCGCACACTTGATCTAAAAACCAATCGTATAACTCGCGGTGGCTTTTAAATTCTAAGGTACAAATAGAATGAGAAATTTGTTCAATATAATCTGATTCACCGTGGGTCCAGTCATACATTGGGTAAATATTCCAAGTGTTTTTGGTGCGGTGGTGTGAACGTTTTAAAATGCGGTAAATAATGGGGTCGCGCATCAACATATTTGTTGAAGTCATATCAATTTTGGCGCGTAAAACATGGGTACCTTCATCAAATTCACCTTGTTTCATACGTTCAAAAAGTGCTAAATTTTCTTCAATAGAACGGTTTCTAAAAGGGCTATCGGTACCAATTTTGGTAGGGGTTCCCTTTTGTAGCGCCATGGTTTCAGAACTTTGATTGTCAACATAAGCATTGCCATTTTTTATGAGTAAAACAGCCCAATCATACAGTTGCTGAAAATAATCGGAAGAGTATAATTCCTTATCCCATTGAAATCCGAGCCATTTAATGTCTTGTTTAATGGCATCAACGTATTCTTGTTCTTCTTTGGCAGGATTGGTATCGTCAAAACGCAAATTTACGGGGGCATTATAGCTTAATCCCAAACCAAAATTTAAACAAATTGATGCGGCGTGACCGATGTGCAAATAGCCATTTGGCTCAGGGGGGAAGCGGAATCGCAATTTTTTGGTGTCGAGACCGTTTGCTAAATCTTCTTCTATTATTTGCTCTAAAAAATTAAGTGCTTTATTATGGTTATCCATCATTTTTATAAAAAAGTCAAAATTACTGAAAATAGTTGATTTTAAAATCTATTAAATTTAAAAAATCAGCTAAAAGGCGTGTAATTGTGGGTTGACAATGCTAGATAAAACGGTTTAAAAAGTGTCTTTAAAAGGCTGCAGATGAATTTAAAACAATCTTAAAACCATTGTTTTTTTCTGAAAAAGAAAACGCCAATAACCGATAAAATAAATGAACCCAAAATAATTCCCGGCATCGCTAAAGTAGAATTTTCCATATAATTAGGAACATTCATTCCAAAAATGCTGGCAATTAATGTTGGAATCATCAGGATGATTGAAACGAGCGTGAGTTGTTTAATTACGATGTTTAAATTATTAGAAATTACCGATGCAAAGGTTTCCATCATTCCACTTTGGATATCAGAATAAATTTGAGCCATTTCGAGGGCTTGTTTATTTTCGATAAAGGCATCTTCTAATAAATCTTCATTAATTTCGGTAGTAATTTTCTTTGAATTTCGAAGTTTAGCCAAAACAATTTCATTAGCTTTTATAGAAGTAATAAAATAGACAAGGCTCTTTTCCATCTTCAAAATTTTATTTAATTCCTTATTTTTAATTGATTTTTCTAGGTCTTGTTCAATTAATGAAGTGCGTTGATTAATCTGTTTCAAATAGTTAAGATATAAACTACCACTTCTTAAAAACAATCGCAAAACGAAATTAAGGCTGTCCGAAATTTGTTTGTAGTGTTCTCTCAAAGCTGAGGGCTGACCAACAGGCAAAACTTCATTGTCTTGCATGCAAATGCTCAAAGTGAAATCATTTGTGATAAAAATTCCCAACGGAATGGTGTGAAAAGGGACCCCATTGTTAAAGGCTTCAACGGGAATTCTCAAAATAACTAAGGTATAATCATCTTCAAATTCAATACGTGGGCGTTCATCTATATCTAAAATATCGTTAATTGAATCGTTAGGCAAATTGAATTGCTTTGTAAGTTGCTCAATTTCAGATTGAATAGGACTTGTTACGTTTATCCAGCAATTTTTTTGTGGTTTTTCAATTTCATTGTAACCACCGAAAGTTTTGAATATTTTAATCATGATTTTGTTTCCTTAAGTTAATCTGAAAGGAAACACAATGCCCTTTGCAGAAGTTAATAGTTTAAGTTGCTATAATACGGGCCAGCGTCCATGGATTTGACAGTTTAATTTATGAGTGCAAAAGTAATTCTATTTTTTTAGAATCTTTATTTATTGGAAGATTCTTTTGTTTGATTTTAAAAAAAAACTCTAAAATACGGTTTAGATTAAGCGAGGTCTTGCTGTATTTTACCTGTTAATTCTATAAATTGAGCGACCGATAGTTGTTCGGGACGCTTATCAAAAAGGGGGTATGCTCTTAAATTTTCACTTAAATTGAGGCTTTTTAGACTGTTGCGGAGTGTTTTACGGCGTTGGTTAAAGCCCATTTTCACTACTTTAAAAAACAGCGATTCGTCAATTTGCAAAACAAAATTTTCCTTTCGCTTCATGATGAGCACGCCCGAATCTACTTTTGGCGGCGGATTGAAAACCGTTGGTGGAACAGAAAATAAATAGCTAACTTCATAAAAAGCTTGGGTTAAAACCGATAAAATTCCGTAAACTTTTGAACCTTCTTTTTGGGCGATGCGCAGGGCGACTTCCTTTTGAAACATTCCGCAAAACTCGGGTATGTAGTGCCTATATTCTAAGGCTTTAAAAACAATTTGAGAGGAGATATTATAAGGAAAATTACCGATAATAGCCACTTGTTGCTGCTTGAAAAAGACGCTTAAATCAAACTTTAAAAAATCGGCTTCAATGATATTTTGACTTAACTTTAAAAAATGCGCTTTTAAATAGTCAACTGATTCTGAATCAATTTCGATGACAAAAGTTTCAATTTTTTTTTGAAGTAAAAATTGGGTTAACACGCCCATACCGGGTCCTATTTCTAAAGCAGTTTTGTAGCCTTTTAAACTCAGCGCATCGGCAATTTTTTGGGCAATGTTTTTATCGTTTAAAAAGTGCTGACCGAGGTATTTTTTTGGTTTAACGTTCATTTTTTATGAGGAAAGCGGTATTAAAATTCAGAAATAACTTCTAATTCAGTTCTAAAAGCCACAAATTTATCTTTAAATAAGTTGTTAAATTCTAGCCTCAACCGTTCAGCATCTTCTTGATAATAAAGCGCTAAGGTTGTTTTGTCTTTGGCAGTATATTGCACAGAGTAAGTAAAGCCACCCAAAGGTTCATCTACCAAAACTTTGCTCAATTTTGCGGAAATAAATTTTTTAGTTGCCAGCACATTGGGAATGTGTTTGGTTTGCATCCATTTTAACCATTGGTCGTGAACCGAGGCTTCTATATTGGTGGTTACATTATAAATTATCATGATTTAGTTTAATGAAGTTGGTTTTAATTGTCGAAATGCGCTTCGCGCCTCAACCAAATAGATGCTTGCCGGATAATCAAAAATTATTTTTTCAAAATATTGTGATGCTTTTTCAATGTTCGAAAGTTTGGTGAGGTAAAGATTGGCTAAATTAAAACAAGCGTCATCTGACAAACTATCATTTACATCAATGGTCAATATTTTTAAATAATTTGCTTCGGCTTTATCAAAGACTTTCAGTTTATCATAAATCTGAGCTTGTTTAAAAAGGGCATAGGTTTCAATTGGGAGTCCTTTAAACTTTGGCAACAAGGTGTTTAAGCTGTCAATAGCTGCAAGATTTTGGTTTTGAAATGCTAACAAATCCGCTTTAGCGTAACTTTTAAGAGCTTTAAAATCACCCCCTTGGGTGGTGTTTCCAATCAATAAACTCAACTGAAGCGCATCGTTGGCAATAAGTTGAGACGTTTCGCTTTTTAACACATTGAGTTGCGTTTGCGCCCATTCAAAATCGCCTTTATAATAGGAAGTTTGCGCAATTTTAAAAGTCGCCAGTTGACCCAAAACTGAATTTTTGTAATTTGTTTTCACCTGTGTAAAAGCTACTAAAGCCTGATTTAATTGGTTTGAATAGATAAATAGCGTTGCCAAATCTAATTTTAACTGTCCTTTTTGAAAGTTATCGAGGTCTAGATTTAAGGATTTTTGTAATAAATCAATGGCTTGATTGGTGTGGTTTAATTGATAAGCTAAAAAAGAGGCATAGACTTGTTGTATGCTAAAGGTATTGGCATTATATCCAAAATCTATGAGTAATTGTTTAAATTTTGTATCGATGATGGCGAGCTCTTTTTGAGTGTTTTTAGTTTCGATATCTATTTTTATCAGATACAAATTTGCCTGAATAAGGGTTTGAATATCGGTAGTATTTTTAAGAATAAAATCAAAACATTGAGCCGAAACGGCAAAGTCTTTATCGTTAAAAGTGATTCCGCCAAGTGCTACTAGGCGGCTAAAATCGTCTGGTTGGCGTTTAAAAATGGCTTTTTCTTGAATCAATGCTTTGGTGTAGCTTTTTTCTTGCATATACAACCAACTTAAAAGCATATTCCAAGACGTATTTGGGTTGGTTTGCAAGCGCTGAATCAATAGGTTTTTGAAGAGGATGTTATTTTCGTTTTGGGGATCATCATTGGTAAAAGTTCCGACATATCGCAGAATATCTAGGGTGTAAGTTGGGTCGCTTTCTACAATGCTTAACAAGCTATCAAACATGTTATTTATAAGTCCTTGTTCTCCATATATAAGCGCAATTTGAAGCTTATAATCCAGATTTTTATCGAGTTTCATGGCGGTTTGATAAACACGCAACGCGTAATCTAACAAGTTGTTATTTTGAAAAGCCAGTCCGGTATTATAACCTAATTCGGGATTGGATTCAACGGCTTTGGCAGCCATTTCATAATAGGAAATCGCTTTGTCTTTTTGGCCTTGTAAAGCGTAGTTATAACCAAGTTCAACATTGAATTGCTTTTGGTCGGGATATTTTTCGAGTTGTTCTAAAATAACTTGATTTGCCGCCGCATATTTTTCGGTTTGCTGGTAACTCGACACCAAGAATTTAAAATAATCGGTGCGGTAGGCGTATTTTTTATGAAGGGCTTTATAGAGTTCAATGGCTTTTTCATATTGACCAGAATTGTAATAATTACGAGCCAAGGCAGGGCTTTGCGCCGATAGGTTCAAACAGGTAAAGGTAATTAGTACAATAAAAAAAGTCCTCATTCAATAAAAATTGTTGTGGTAAAGATACAAAACAAGTGTTTAAATATTTTTAAAAAGGAAAGAATTGGGTTTTGGTTTTTAAGAGATGCTTTGCCAAATAAGTTTGTTGATAAGCAACAAGAACCAAAATCACCTAAAGTTCATAAATTAATGAAAATCGCATAGCGTTTATAACCTCATTAGGGGTTGCATCCATTTCAATATTTGACTAGGCATTAACAATAAAAAAACTGCCCTTTTAGGCAAAAAAATCAGTCTTTAAATCAGATGCTTTAATACAAATTATTTTGTACATTTGCCAACTTATTAATAATCGGGGTCGAGTACCCCAAAATTTAACAATTTATGTCAGTAAAAATTAGATTACAAAGACACGGTAAAAAGAACAAACCTTTTTACTGGATCGTTGTCGCCGATGCGCGTTCAGCGAGAGATGGTAAATACCTTGAAAAATTAGGCACTTACAATCCAAACACAAATCCTGCAACCATTAATTTAGATGTTGATGGTGCGGTTAAATGGTTACAAAACGGCGCACAACCAACCGATACCACAAAAGCAATTTTATCTTACAAAGGCGCCATGTTAAAAAATCACTTAGCTGGCGGCGTTAGAAAAGGCGCATTAACAGAAGAACAAGCCGAAGAAAAGTTCAATGCTTGGTTAGATGCTAAAGCCGGTAAAATTGACGCTAAAAAAGATGGTTTGGCAAAAGCTGGTGCTGATGCTAAAGCGATTAGTTTAGCTGCCGAAAAAGAAGTAAATGCCAAACGTATTGCCGATGCCAATGCTGCATTAGTAGCCGAAGAAGAAGCCGCAAAAGCCGCTAAGGCTGCAGCCGAAGCGCCCGTTGTAGAAACACCTGGTGATGAAGCTCCCGAAGTTGCAACAGAAGAATCGGCTGAGTAAACGCTAAGCACGATGCGTAAAGAAGACTGTTTTTATCTTGGCATTGTTGCTAGAAAACACAGTTTTAAAGGTGAAGTGGTCATTGTTTTAGACACCGACGAACCTTACCGTTATGAAAATATGGAATCAGTTTTTATTGCTATTGGCAATAATCTGATTCCTTTTTTTATTAAAAAATCGCTCTTACAAAAGGGTAAACAACTTCGGGTAACTTTTGAGGATATCAATAATGAAGCTGATGCAAATGGCATTTTAAATGCTGAAGTTTACTTGCCACTTAAATTTTTACCAAAATTAACCGGAACACAATTTTATTTTCACGAAGTCATCGGCTTTCAAGTTATTGACAAACAATTTGGTGCGATTGGAATTTTAGAAAATATCAATGATTCAGGCGCTCAAGCTTTACTCGAAATTAAACACGAAGCGGTTACCATTTTAATTCCCTTGGTCGATAAATTTATCAAAGAAATTGACCGAAAAAATAAAATCTTGCACATTGAAGCTCCAAAGGGCTTAATTGAATTATACCTCAACTAACTTTTTTAGTTAGCTTTTAAAAATGAAGCCTTTCGCGTTTAAACAATTTAAAATCTGTCAAGACAAAACAGCAATGAAAGTTGGTACCGACGGCGTTTTATTAGGTGCTTGGGTAGCTGTGGGTTTTAACCCAAACAGTTTGTTAGACATTGGCACAGGAACGGGTTTAATCGCACTGATGATGGCGCAACGCACTGATGCAGAAATTATTGACGCTATTGAATTGGATGATGCTGCTTTTGAACAAGCCTTCGAAAATTTTGAAAAATCCCTTTGGAACGACCGCCTTTATGTTTACCACACCGCTTTACAAAAATTTGCAAAACAAATAGATGAAACCTACGATTTGATTATTTCTAACCCACCTTTTTTTCAAGAAAATCATCAAATTAAAAGTAAAAAACGCACCATAGCGCGGCATCACACTACTTTAACTTATGCCGATTTGTTGCAAGGTGTTGCTAAATTACTCTCCCAAACAGGGCAATGTGCTTTTATTATTCCCTTTGCAGATGAGCTTACTTTTTTAGATTTAGCTTTGAAAAACGGTTTATATCCGCTAAGGATTACCCGCGTAAAAGGCAATGAAATTACACCGATAAAACGCAGTTTAATGCAATTTTCATTTGTTGAATTGGAGCCGCAAATTGACCATTTGACCATTGAAATTAGCCGAAATCACTACACAGATGCTTATAAAAATTTGGTAAAGGATTTTTATTTAAAGCTATAAAGTTCACTAACTATTTCAGCACATCATCAAAACGATAAACCTGCAGGATATTTTTTGACCTTGCAGGTTTAAGGCTCTTCAATAGTCAGTTTTAACAACCTAACCAATAATTTTTATCCCGAAATAACATTTGGATTATAACCTAAATAAGGCACTTCGCGTTCCGAAAAACAAATGCCATAGTCTTTTAACTCCTCAAGAATGGGCTCGTAAACCGCCTTGCTTATTGGCAATTGCACGCCGGGCGTGGTGATTATTTTATTCAATATTTTTAAGGTGGCAATTCCTACCGGAATGCCAACGGTATTTGCCATTGCGGTATAAGTTTGGTTTTCACCTTTTACCAGTAAGCGCGATTCAATTTGTTTGCGCACGCCATCAATTTCGTAGCCGAATTTATGTAACATCACAATCATATCAATATCATTTGGTTTCAAATCCCATTTATCGGTCAATATTTTTTGTAATATTTGGGCTGGAGTGGCATTTTTGATGCCCACTTTTTTATTGGGATTAAAGATATCGAGTTCAACCAATTTATCCCAAACCACATCATCTTGATCAATTTTTAGGTAATGGCGCAATTTAAGTTCAACCGAATCATTAGGATTATAAGCCAAGAATGAGTTTGTAAATTCGCGATAGCTCATTGTTTCAGTGCGTTCCATCGTATAATCATCAGCGGTCATGCCCAATTGCACAAAGCAATTCCAAGCTTTAGAAAAACCGATGCGTCTAATGGTGCCACGATATAAAGTAAGCACGTTATTTAATCCGTAAATTTTGCGGTATTTTAAGGAATCACGGTTGGCATAAGCCTCAAATTTGCCATAGCCTTCAATGTCGAGAATTTCGGTGCGACGGAATAATTTTTGATAAGGAATGTATTTGTAAGTGCCTTCTTGAATAAACTCGGCTGCCGTGCCTTGACCAGCAACCACCACATTTCTGGGATTCCAAGTAAATTTGTAATTCCATAAATTATCATCGCTTTCGGGTGCAATTAAACCTCCGGTAAACGACTCAAAAAGCAACATTTTGCCACCGCTTTCGCGGATGTGATCAATAATTTTCATGGCGCTCATGTGGTCAATTCCGGGATCGACACCAATTTCATTCATAAACACCAAGCCTTTGGCAACAACTTCGGCATTTAGAGCTTCCATCTCTTTGCTGATATAGGAAGGCGTAACCAAATTTTTTCCAAATTCTAAACAATCATTGGCGACTTCTAAATGGTAGGCTGCCGGCAACATTGATATAACGATGTCGGCATTTTTTATCGCCGCCTGACGGTTTTCTTTATCAAAAACGTCAAGTTTTATGGCTTTTGAATTTTTGTGGTGCTTTGTTTTTGCGCTTGCAAGGTCGGCAGTAACATCTCCAACAATGACTTGCAACTGTTCTTTATCCGATTTTTCTAATAAATATCTAATTAAGGATGAGGCTGATTTACCAGCTCCGATGACTAATATTTTTCTCATTTTTACAAAATTATTGACGCCTCTAAAGTACGATTAAATCTCGTTTTTAGGTTAAATAGAGGTTTAAAATAGTTTTGGCTTTTTCAAAATCCTTTACCTTGACTTTCAGTTTACAGCCTTCAACAATAGTCGTTCCGATAATGGCATTCAAATTATCATCAAATATATAACTGTCAATATTTTTTAAGGCCAACTTGTTTTTGGCGAGGTAAATTTCGTGTAGATAGATAGAAATAAACACATTCACTAAACTATTTTCGTCGGTTTTCATCAAGCAAAGATAACTAAAACGATATCGTATTTTATTTTATAAAAATAAGGCTTTTTTTAAGTAAAAGTTTACTTTTACAAAAAACATAAAATTGAACAAACACATAGCAATAACTGCATTTCTAGGAGCACTAACCATAATGTTGGGTGCGTTTGGGGCACATGCGCTTAAAGAAATTTTAAGTGTAGAAGCCTTAAACAGTTTTGAAACGGCGGTGCGTTATCAAATGTATCATGTTTTATTATTGTTGCTGGTAAATTTGAGCCCCCTTTTTAACTCAAAATTTAAAAACAACTTTAGCTATTTAATATATGCGGCAATTCTGTGCTTTTCAGGCTCTATTTATGCGATAACTATTGGAGGTGTTAACCCAAAAATGGTGTGGTTTATAACGCCTTTGGGTGGCTTATTATTGATTGTTGCTTGGTGCTTATTAGCGCTGAATTTTATTAATATAAAAAGCATCTTAAAAAAATAACAAAATAAAAAAAGTAAAAAATTTAATAAAAAATAACACTGCTTATGAAAAATCTTGGTTTAAAAAACGCAACGGTACACTGGAATTTATCATCAGATGAATTAGAAAAAATTTCGCTACAACGCAATTTGGGACGTTTAACAAATACGGGTGCACTTGCCGTAAACACTGGCGAGTTTACCGGAAGGTCACCTAAAGACCGTTTTATTGTTAAGGATGAAATTACCGAAGATACCGTGTGGTGGGATGGTAAAATTAACCAGCCCTTTGAAGAATATAAATTCGAAATTTTATATAACCGCGTTATTGATTATCTTTCTAATAAAGAGCTTTTTGCACGTGATGCCTACGCTTGCGCGGATGATCGTTACCGATTAAAATTGAGAATTGTAACCGAGTTGCCTTGGGTAAGTCTATTTGCTAATAATATGTTTATTAGTCCTTCTAAAGAAGAATTGGTAGATTTTATTCCAGATTGGTCAGTTATTCAAGCGCCAAAATTTTTATCAAATTCGGCAAAACACGGCACGCGTCAACACAATTTTACCATTATCAATTTTAAGCGTAAAATTATTTTGATTGGCGGATCTGGTTATACAGGAGAAGTTAAAAAAGGCGTTTTTTCGGCTTTAAACTTTATACTTCCAGTCTTTAAAAAAACCTTTCCCATGCATTGTTCGGCTAATGTTGGAGCTAATGGTGAAACTGCTATCTTTTTTGGACTTTCAGGTACCGGAAAAACAACGCTATCGGCCGATCCAAACCGCAAATTGATTGGTGATGATGAACACGGCTGGACTCCCGACAATAAAATATTTAACATTGAGGGTGGTTGTTATGCTAAAGTCATTGATTTAAGTTCTGAAAAAGAACCTGAAATATTTGGCGCTATTAAAAAAGGAGCCTTGTTAGAAAATGTGGTTTTTAAACGCGACAGCGATGAAATAGATTTTGAAGATACTTCTATAACTCAAAATACCAGAGTGAGTTATCCAATTGACTACATTGAAAATATTCAAGTGCCATCGGTAGGCGAAAATCCAAAAAATATATTCTTTTTAACCGCCGATGCTTTTGGTGTGTTGCCTCCCATTTCAAAATTAACAGCAGGACAAGCGGCTTACCATTTTATTTCAGGTTATACCGCAAAAGTTGCTGGTACCGAAGAAGGTGTTAACGAACCACAACCTTCATTTTCGGCTTGTTTTGGTGCGCCTTTTATGCCCTTACATCCGGTAAAATACGCCGAAATGTTGGCTAAAAAAATGCGTAAAACAGGTGTTAATGTTTGGCTTATAAATACAGGTTGGACAGGTGGCCCTTATGGGATTGGAACGCGAATGAAATTAAAATTCACCCGCGCCATGATTACCGCAGCGATGAATGGTAAATTAGATTTAGCGACTTATGAAACGCATCCAATATTTAAATTAGCGATACCCACAGCTTGTGAAAATGTGCCATCAGAAGTGCTTAATCCACGAAACACTTGGGCAGATAAATCGGCTTACGATTTAAAAGCTAAGGAATTAGCTCGTGCTTTTAACCATAACTTTAAAACCTTTGAAGCCGATGCTACGGCCGAAATTTTGGCGGGCGCTCCTTTGGTTTAAACGATAAAATTATAATTTAAAAGGCACCTTAATTTAGGTGTATTTTTTATTTTAGAAACGCTCACCATAGCGCGATTCTACAAATTTAAAGTAGTTAAAAAGCTTGTAGTTAACTTCTAAACCGTAGTGAATGGAATTATCATAGTCGATGAGGTTTTCGTATAAATTTGGTTTATAGCCACTGCGAAATCGGTTGTTCCATTCCGAAACATAAAAGCTATTTTTAGTTTCTAAATAGTCAATTGAATAAAAACTCATGGGTTTGGCAATGGTGTTTAGATAGTTTGAAAAGCCAATATCAATGATGGTAATTTCATATTGCAAACTATCATTGGCAATTTTAACAAACGCCTCGTTTTTGGATGTTTTTTGAATGGTTTTTTTGGGGCTAGAGCAAGACCAAATGGTTAAAATGGCACATAAAAAATAAACAATTGCTTTCATAAAAGTAGGTTTTAGAGATTGTTTTAAGGCATCAAGCTTTTCAAAGATATAAAAAAAATACTATTTTTGAACCGATGAATATGGAACATAACATTGTGCGTTGCGGTTGGTGTGGTAAAGACCCGCTTTATATGGCTTATCACGATACCGAATGGGGCGTTCCGGTATTTGACGACACCAAACTTTTTGAGTTTTTAACTTTAGAAACTTTTCAGGCTGGTTTAAGTTGGATTACCATTCTGCGGAAGCGTGAAAATTTTAGAAAAGCCTTTGATAATTTTGACTATCAAAAAATAGCGCATTATAACGACTTAAAATTTGAATTGCTTTTACAGGATGCAGGAATCATCCGCAATAAGCTTAAAATTAAGGCAACCATTAGCAATGCCAAGGCATTTATGGACGTTCAAAAAGAATTTGATTCGTTTAGCAAGTATATTTGGCAATTTACCAATGGCAAACCTATTTTAAATGCGCATGGTGAATTAAAAGACGTTCCTGCCACCACCTTATTATCTGATGCGATTTCAAAAGACCTAAAAAAAAGAGGCTTTAAATTTGTGGGTTCAACCGTTATTTATGCACACATGCAGGCAACGGGCATGGTAAACGACCACTTAAAAACTTGTTTTAGATATCTGGACTTATCCGCGAAAGCAAAATAATATTGGTAGCGTCAAGCGTAGCTAATTTGAGCTGGCAACTATTGTTAAGATGCCAACAGCAACCTAAAAGCCTTTACCAATATTAAACTTTTAATTTCAAACTTTGAACATTGTTGTTTAAAGCACCATTAACATCAATTATAATATCAAACTTTGGTTTTAAAATATTTATTTTTCATTAACTTTGAGGCTAGAACTCAAATTAACAACCATGAAACTTAAATTATCACTTTTATTTTTAATGACGGTATTATTATTTAGCGCTTGCAAAAAGGATGCCGTCAAAAGCGAAAAGGAATTCGCTTACTTTTCTGAACAATTTGCCGATATAAAAATTTTGCGCTACAAAGTGCCGGGTTTTGAAAACCTCAGCCTTAAACAAAAAGAATTGGTTTACTACCTCACTCAAGCGGGCTTAGCCGGAAGAGACATTATGTATGACCAAAATTACCGTTTTAACTTAACAATCAGACGCGCACTCGAATACATTTATCAAAATTATGAAGGCGATAAAACCACTGAAGACTGGAAAAACTTAGAAATTTATTTAAAACGTATCTGGTTTTCTAATGGCATTCACCACCATTATTCTAATGACAAATTTAAACCGGGTTTTAGTGCCGATTACTTAACCAAACTGCTCAAAGAAACCAATACCAAATTAGAAGGGGAGGCTTTTGAGGTCATTTTTAACGACAAAGATGCTAAAAAGGTAAACCTTGATGCCAGCAAAGACCTCGTTTTAGGTTCTGCTATCAATTTTTACGGACCCAACGTTACCGAAGCCGATGTTGACAAATATTACAAAACCTTAAAAAGCCCAAACCCTCTGCAACCACTGTCTTTTGGATTGAATTCTCAACTCCTTATCGAAGACGGAAAAGTAGTAGAAAAGGTATGGAAAAGTGGCGGACTTTACGGTCAATCTATTGATAAAATTATCTTTTGGTTACAAAAAGCTAAAGATGTTGCCGAAAATGATCAACAAGCAAAGGCATTCGATTTGTTGATAAAATTCTATCAAACAGGCGACCTAAAAATTTGGGATGATTACAATGTCGCTTGGGCCGATACCAAAGAAGGCGATATTGATTATATCAACGGATTTATAGAAGTTTATAATGATCCTAAAGGCTATCGAGGTTCTTTTGAAAGCACCGTTCAAATAAAAGATTTTGAAATGAGTAAAAAAATGGATGTTTTAGCCACTAATGCACAATGGTTTGAAGATAATTCTCCTATTATGGATGCTCATAAAAAGAAAAATGTTGTAGGTGTTTCGTATAAAACAGTTAATGTAGCTGGCGAAGCAGGCGATGCCTCACCTTCAACGCCAATTGGTATTAATTTGCCAAATGCTGACTGGATTAGAGCTGCTCACGGTTCAAAATCAGTATCGTTGGGCAATATTATTGATGCTTATAACAACGCTGGTTCTACCGGACGATTAGAAGAATTTGCTTTTTCTAAAGATGAAGTTGCGCTTGAAAAACAATATGGTGAACTATCTAGCAAATTACACACTGCCTTACACGAAGTGATTGGTCATGCGAGTGGACAAATAAATAGTGGAATTGGAACCCCTAGCGAAACCTTAAAAAACTATGCCTCAACGCTTGAAGAAGCACGCGCCGATTTGGTTGGCTTATATTATTTACCCGATCAAAAATTGGTTGAGTTTGGTTTAACTACCGATGCGGCTGCTATTGGCAAAGTGGCCTATGATGGCTATATTAGAAATGGATTGATGACGCAATTGATTCGTTTAAATTTAGGCGATAACATTGAAGAAGCCCACATGCGCAACCGCCAATTAGTTGCCGCTTGGGTTTTTGAAAAAGGCAAATCGAACAACCTGATAGAAAAAGTTAGCAAAAATGACAAAACCTATTTTAAAATCAACGATTATAACGCTTTACGCGAATTGTTTGGCGAACTTTTAAAAGAAATTCAACGCATAAAATCGGAAGGTGATTTTAAATCAGCGCAAGCTTTGGTTGAAACCTATGGCGTAAAAGTAGATCAAGCGCTTCACAAAGAAGTTTTAGAGCGCAACAAAAAATTTAAGTCAGCACCTTACGGCGGATTTATCAATCCGGTTTTAGTGCCAAGCATTGATGCCGAAGGAAAAATATTAGATATAAAAGTTACGTATCCCGATAATTTTGCCAAACAAATGCTTGAATATGCTGAGTTGTATTCAACATTACCTAGCAAAAATTAAAACTGATTTGAAATAAATTTTATAAAAAAAGGTCTGAAATTTCAGACCTTTTTTACGTTATTTTTTTAACCTTTTAAAGATAAAGCGAGTAATATAGATACCTTGCCCATCTTCTTTTCCGGCATCACTTTCAACGCCGCTCACCACAAAAGCCAAATCCCAACCTTCGGCAACCATCGTGTTGATTTTTGAACTAATTAAGGCATCGTTGGTGGCGATGTTTTGAAAACGAATGCCGCCAATATTAAAAAAGTTTAAGAGTTTGGTTTCATCAAAACCTTTTACACGCATTTCACTGCGATCGGCTTTGTTTCGATCATTATTATCATCCGATTGTGTAGAAGTAAATTCTTTGTAATCGCGATCATCGTTTGCCGAAATCAAGCGCGAACGCCCTAAACCACTAGGAATAATAGATTCAACACTCGTTACGACTTTAAATTCATAAGTTTGTGCGTTTGCCGGAATAAATCCGTTAAGGCACATTAAAAAAATAATCAGAAACAGTTTTTTCATAAGTTGATTTTTTAAGGATTATAGCGCCTCAAATATCCAAAAAAAAAGGTATCATTGTATAAAATTTTTAAAAATTTGAAAACAGGCGTTGTTATAAAGTCAACCGGAAGTTGGTATCATGTTAAATTAATTGACCAAAGTATTTTAAATTGCCGCATTAAAGGCAAGTTTAGAATTAAGGGAATTAAGAGCACTAATCCAGTTACAGTTGGTGATGTTGTTGATGTTGAAACCTCTGACAATGTCGATTTTATTATCAAACACATTCATCCTCGTAAAAATTATATCATCCGCAAGTCGGTAAATTTGTCAAAGCAAACCCATATTATAGCGGCCAATATTGATCAGGTTTTTTTAATGATTACCTTTGAGCAACCGCCCACATCAACGGCTTTTATTGACCGCTTTTTAGCCACTGCCGAGGCTTATCACATTCCCGCTATTTTGTTGTTTAACAAAAGTGATTTACAAGCCGAATTACAATCGGTTGGCCGTGCCGAAATCATCAAAACTTATACTAAAATTGGCTATCAATGTCTTGAAATAGCTGTCGAAACACAATTAAATATCACCGATTTAAAAGCGCTAATGAAGGATAAGGTGAGTATGTTTTCGGGACATTCGGGCGTTGGCAAGTCAAGCCTTATCAACGTTTTAGATTCAAACTTAAAGCTTAACACTAAAAATATTTCTGACCAGCACAAACAGGGTTTGCACACCACCACTTTTGCCGAAATGTTTAGTTTGCCTTTTGGTGGAAGTATTATCGATACGCCAGGTATTAAGGGTTTTGGCGTGGTTGATATGAAACCAGAAGAGGTTTCTGGATATTTTCCGGAATTTTTTAAACTCAAATCAAAGTGCAAATATCATAATTGTTTGCACCAAAATGAACCAAATTGTGCCGTAAAAGAAGCGGTAGAAAACGGTTGGATTGCCCAGTGGCGCTACCAAAATTATTTACAAATTATTTCGGGCGACGACAGCCAATACCGAAACGATATTTATAATATTTAGATGAAAGCAGTTATTCAGCGCGTATCGCACGCAAGTGTTACGGTAAACCAACAAGTCATCAGTAAAATTAAAAGCGGACTCTTAATTTTTTTGGGTATTGCCCCGGATGATGATGACGAAGCTATTGACTGGCTTGTAAAAAAAATTGCAAACCTCCGTATTTTTAATGATAACCAAGGGGTTATGAATTTATCGATAAAAGATACCAATGCCAACGCCATTATTGTGAGCCAATTTACCTTGCTGGCGAGCACCAAAAAAGGCAACCGGCCCAGTTATATCAATGCCGCCCGACCCGAAATAGCCATCCCAATTTACCAAAAATTTATTCAAGACTTTGAGTCGGAACTCGGTAAAAAAGTTGGGACAGGTGAATTTGGTGCCGATATGAAAATAAATTTGCTCAATGACGGGCCTGTTACAATTGTAATAAATTCAAAAATTAAGGAATAGTTTAAATATTTTTTTACATTTATACTTTAAAACGAACCCCCGGTTAAATTATTTTGAAAAAAATCTACTTTAGTGTACTTTTATTTGCCATACAATGGCTGCATGCACAAGAACCAAATCACCAACTTTCTAGTATTCCTGATGCCTTAAGAACAAATGCTAATGCCATTATTGTATTGGATGATAATCAAATTATTTTAGAAAACCCTTATAAAATGACGGTTACTAAACATAAAATTATTACAGTTCTCAATAAAAATGGCAATAATTATGCACATATCAATGTTGGTTATGATAATCATTCTAGTGTTAAATCAATAAAAGCAACTATTTATAATGCATTTGGTTTTGAAATTAAAAAAATTAAGTCTAGTGAAATCAATGATTACTCGGCAACTTCGGGCAACAGTTTATACACCGATGATAGAATTAAAAATTACGAGTATCTTCCTTTAAACTATCCCTATACCATTGACTACACTAGTGTTGAAGAAAGTGAAAACACAGCATTTTATCCTAGATGGTATCCAATACAGGGATATTATGTAAGCACAATTGATAGCCATTTTACGGTTAAATATCCGGCTGATCAGTTTAAAATAAATGTTTCTGAAAAATATTTTAGCGGATATAGTTTTAGTAATACAAGTGCTAAAGGTTATATTGAATATCGCGCTAATAAGTTAAATGCAATTGTTCGAGAGCCCTATAGCCCTGATTTTACAAATTTTGCGCCGCAAGTGTTGCTAGCACCTAGTAAATTTAATTTGTCGGGCGTTCATGGTGAGGCTAACAATTGGCAAGAATTTGGAACTTGGATGTATAATAATTTGTTATTGGGTAGAGATCAATTATCCATTCAAACAAAAGCTGAGATAAAAAAACTTGTCAGTGGAATTGATGACCCCATTGAACGCGCACGAAAAGTTTATGCTTATATGCAAAACAAAACGCATTATATCAGTGTGCAAATTGGCGTGGGAGGCTGGAAACCCATTGCCGCAGATGAAGTTGACCGTATGAAATATGGCGATTGTAAAGCCTTGGTAAATTATACACAAGCCCTGTTAAAAGAAGCAGATGTCAACACCTATTACACAGTGGTTCACGCCGATGATAAAAAAGATATAGACAAAGATTTTATAGCCATGCAGGGAAATCATGCCATTTTGTTTTTGCCTACAAAAAAGGATACCGTTTGGCTAGAGTGCACAACGCAAGCAAAACCTTTTGGTTATATGGGCACTTTTACCAATGACCGTGATGTATTGGTTGTTAAACCCGAAGGTGGAGAAATTGTTCATACTAAGGTTTATGCGTTTCTTGAAAATTATCAAAATTCAGTAGGGAATTATCGTATTGATGAAAATGGCAACTTGAAAGGTGTTTTAAATATGGAAAGTTCAGGAATACAATTCGAAAATCACTTTCAAATTTCTAACGAACCACATGATGAGATTGTCAAATTTTATAAATCGTATTTTGAAAAAATAAACAACCTCACGATTGTCAATTTCGATAATCAAACAAACACATTAAACAATAAGTTTAATGAGTCTGTTACCATTGAAGCAAGCAACTATGCACAAAAAAGTGGTGATAGAATGTTGTTAACGCTCAATGCCTTTAGCCAAAACACTTCAGTACCCAAGCGAATTATTAATCGACAGCTTCCAGTTGAAATTCAAAATGGCTATATTGATAGAGATTCTATTACGATAAACTTACCTAAAAATTATAAAATTGAGAGTTTACCAAATTCAGAAAAAATTAGTTCAGAATTTGGAACTTATAGTATAGAAGTTATTAAACTAAATGATAATACCTTAATTTACAAGCGAAAGCTAAGGGTATATCAAGGCAATTATCCCAAGGAAGCCTACGAAGCTTTTAGAAAATTCAAAAAAGACATTTTATCAAAAGACCAAACTAAAACCATTCTAATAAAACTATAATATGAAAAAATCACTAATCCTCTTCTCACTTTGCTTTGTCTATTTTAATGTAAATGCACAAGAAATTAAATTTGGAAAAGTCTCTTTAGATGAACTTAAAGAAGCCTATTATCCTAAAGATTCAGCTACTTCGGCAACCATACTATATAAAAATATAAGAGTTTATTATGATTACACAGAATCTGAAGGATTTAAATTAACAACCCAAATTCATGAACGTATCAAAATTTATAATAATGAAGGGTTAGAATGGGCTGAAAAAATCATTAATACTTTTAAGGACAATAACTTAAGAGAGACTGTAAATATTAAAGGTTATACTTATAATTTAGTTGATGGCAAAATTGTAGAAGAAAAATTAAAATCAAACCAAATTTTTAAGGAAGAGGTTGATGAAAATTGGACTCAAAATAAATTCGCCATGCCAAATGCCCAAAAGGGCAGTGTGGTTGAATGGTATTATACCATTAGCTCACCATTTGCAGGAAATATTGACGATGTGGTTTTTCAATATCGCATACCAATCAAAAAAATGATAGCCAAAATAGAAATACCACAATATTTCACTTTTAAATATCTGCCAAATAGTTATTATCCAATAAAAATGAGTCAAAATCAGCAAAACAGAACCCTTGAATACTCATATAGAACCGATGATGGAACCGGTGCTAAAACTACACTACATAGAAGTACTGAAAGCATCTTTGTAAATATTTATGAAGCTAATGAAAATTTTATACCTGCAATAAAGGAGGAGCCTTATATCAATGACATCAATAATTACATTGCAAAAGTTCACTTTGAACATATTTCAACACAATTTACAAATAGGGCTCCAAAATTTTATAGTACTGATTGGGAAAGTGTTGCCAAAACTATTAATAAAAACTATTACTTTGGCAAGCAATTAGAGGGAACAAATTTTTTAAAAACAGATGCAATTACACAAACGGCAAATGCAAAAACCGATGATGAAAAAGCAGCTATTTTATTTAATTTTCTAAAAACACAAATCAAATGGAATGGCAATTATAGTAAGTATGCCGAGAAAGGTATTAAAAAAGCATACCAAGAGCATGTAGGTAACGCGGCCGACATCAATTTGTGTTTGGTTGCATTATTTAGAGAAGCAGGCTTAAATGCAAATCCGGTTTTAATAAGCACTAGAAACCATGGTGTGCCATTGTTTCCTACCATTAATGGGTTTAATTATGTTATTGCCGCTATTGAATCGCCTTCTGGAATTTTGCTTTTTGATGCAACCGAACTATACAGCACAGCCAATGTGTTGCCGTCAAGAGTTTTAAACTGGGAAGGTCGTTTGGTAAGAGCTGATGATACTTTTGCGGTTGTTAATCTCAATGCTGTTGAACCAGCTAAAAAACGCATCAATCTTTTTGTAAAATTAGATGAAAATGGCAAAGTTACAGGATTAAAACGCAGTTCATTTTATACTAATAACGCACTAGAATATCGAAAAGATAGAGCTTTTGTGTCTGAAACAGATTTGTTGTCTAAACTTGAAAATGAAAATCGAGATGTTGAAATATCAGAGTTAAAAATAACTAATAAAGAATCGCTTTCTAATCCAATAGTTGAAACTTTTAAATTTGAATCGGATAATCTTTGCGATATAATTGACTCAAAAATTTATTTTGAACCCTTGCTTTTTTTATCACAAACTAAAAACCCATTTAGTTCAGAAAAAAGACTTTATCCTATTAATTTTGGAACAGCTTGGGAAGATACCTATATAGTTTCTATACAAATACCAAATGGTTATACCATAGCAACAATGCCTCAAAATTTGGCAATTAGTTTGCCCAATGAGGTGGGTTCTTTTAAATTTTCGATAACTAAAAAAAGTGAAAACAAAATTGAGGCAGTTGCCATTACAAAAATAAATACGCCAATTATTGCATCAATTTATTATCAAGAATTGAAAGATTTTTACAAACAACTCATAGAAAAACAAACTGAAAAAATAATGCTAACCAAGTTGTAAAAATAAGTCTATTAAAATGGTAATTTTTAAAAGATATTACCTCTTAAATCAAGCATAAAACCATTCAAAAAAAATAATGAAAAAATTAAGCCTCTTATTAATCTTAAGCTTATCGCTTTTAAGCACAAAAATTAAAGCGCAAAATTATGATTTCGGTAAAGTATCTATTCAAGAACTTCAAGAATTGCAATATCCGCTTGACTCAACGGCGCCAGCGGCGATTTTATATAAAAATATTAAAATTTATTATGAATACTCAAACGCGAGTGGGTTTAGTTTAGTTACTGAAGTTCAAGAGCGCATCAAAATTTATAAAAAAGAAGGATTTAATTGGGCGGAAAAGGGGATTAATACCTATCAAAACGATGGCATTAAAGAACGTATTACGATAAAAGGATCGACTTATAATTTAGACAGCAATGGCAAAATTGTGAAAGAAAAATTAAATGATAAAGCTATTTTTAAAGAAATAGAAGACGAGAACTGGATACGCAACAAATTTGCCATGCCAAATGTTCAGTTGGGAAGTGTCGTTGAATGGTCTTATAGAAAAACTTCTCCCTTTGCTGGATATATTGACGACCTTATTTTTCAATATGAAATTCCGGTAAAAAAAATGGAAGTCAAAGTAAGTATTCCAGAGTATTATGTATTTAAATACCTACCTAGTTTTTATTATCCTATCACCGTGGTTCAAAGCCAAAGGAGTAGAACAATTCAATATAGTAACAAATCTTCAAATAGTGTAGGCAGTCAAACTTTTGTAGATAATCATACGGTAAGCATTAACGAAATTGTTTACAACGCCGATGAAATCAATATTCCGGCAATTAAAGTCGAACCTTATATAAACTATATAGGCAATTATGGTGCAAAAGTAGTATTTGAGCACACTTCTACACAGTTTCCTGGGGAGATTGCTGAATATTATAGTACCGATTGGGAAAGTGTTGCCAAGTCTATTTTTAATAATTATTATTTCGGCAAACAATTAGAGGGGATAAACTTTTTAAAAGCCGATGTAGATAACCAAATTGCCGGATTAACCGCTCCCGAAGAAAAAGCCAATAAACTTTTCAACTTCATAAAAACACAAATTAAATGGAATGGTAGTTATGGAAAATATGCCGATAAAGATATTAAAAGAACTTACCAAGAGCACGAAGGCAATGTAGGAGCTGTAAATTTAACGCTAATTGCAATGTTTAGATTAGCCGGCTTGCAAGCCAACCCAGTTTTAATAAGTACTAAAACCCATGGCATACCTTTATTTCCAACACTTAAGGGATTTAATTACGTAATTGCGGCTGTTGAATTGCCTTCGGGAGTAGCCCTTTTTGATGCTACAGAAATTTACAGCACACCCAATGTGTTGCCTAATAGGGCTTTAAACTGGAGAGGCCGTTTGGTAAAAGATGATGGCACATCAACTATAGTTGATTTATTTTCTATTGAACCCGCCAAAGAACGCACCAATATTTACATTAAAATGGATGAAACCGGTAAAGTAACCGGTTTAAAAAGAAGCACGTATTCTAATAATTACGCTTTAGATTATCGTAAAAATAAGGCCTTTTTAACCGAAAGTGATTTAATCCCGATAATCGAAAAAAGTAATAAAAATATTGAAATTTCTGAATTTAAAATCCTGCATAAAGATGACCTCTATAAGCCCATTGTAGAATCATTTAAATTTGAGGCAGACAATATGTGTGATGTCATTGCTGATAAAATTTATTTTTCACCTTTGTTTATTTTAGCCGAAAACACAAATCCCTTTACACTTGATAAACGATTGTATCCCATTGATTTTGGTACGGCTTTTGAAAAAAGTTTTTTTGTTACAATTGAAATCCCAACTGGTTTTGCCATTACAACTTTACCCCAAAATATAGCCATAGGACTTCCTAAAAACATGGGCTATTTTAAATTTGAGGTTTCAAAGAGTGGTACTAATAAAATTGATATTACGTCTTTAATAAAAATCAATACACCGGTTTTTTCGGCAACCGAATATGATGTGCTAAAGCTTTTTTATAAACAGCTTATAGATAAACAAATTGAAAAAGTAGAACTTACCAAAGTATAAAACAAGGTTTTAAATTTAAGTAGTTTACTTATATAGATGTCTTTATTTTTTATAAGGATACAAATAAAAAAAGCCAGCCCTTTTTAAAAATTCAAAAGGGCTGGCTTTTTAGAGCACGCTTAAAATATTAATTGCATTTACAATCATCACTACCACAACCGGTTTTCTTTTTAGGCTTAAAAATAAATTTTCTAAGCAAATAGAAAGCCGCTAAACCGACAATGATTAAAGCAAATACATTTTGCATGTTATTTATAAACTTCTTTTACAAATTCGTCGAAACTCAATTCCTTTGCTTTCAAATTTACTTGAGCTTTAAAAAAGTCGAGTAGTTTTTGTTGCATTAATTGTTCGCTTAAGCGTTTGGCTTCATCTTTATTAGACAAAATACGGTCGGCAATAGCTTCCAATTGTTTTTCTTCGGGATTGGTTTGACCATATTGCGCCATTTGCATTTTAATAAAAACCTTAGCAAATGCCTTTACTTCTTCTAAGTTTACACCTAAGTTATTATCTTTAATTAGCTTACTTTCAATTAATTGATAACGCAAGCCTTTCTCTGATTTGTCATATTCAATTTTGGCTTCTTCTAAAGTCATCGGTTTTTCACCCGAAACGGCAATCCATTTTATTAAAAATTCGGCTGGTAAATCGAATTTGGTATGTTCAATTAAACTTTCGGTAACGGCATTGAGCAGTTGCTGGTTAGTTTGTTGTTCGAATTGTTTTTCAATATCTTCGGCGAGTTTTGCTTTAAATTCCTTTTCGGAGGTAACCTGACCTTCGCCAAAAATCTTGTCAAAAAATTCTTGATTGAGTTCAGCCAATTCGGTTTGGGTAATTTCTTCAATAGTAAAATTTACATCGATAGCTAAATCGTGAGCCTCATCGTGTGAAACACCTAATAGATGCATTAAATCGTGATTATCAGTAAATAAACCTTTAGTGTTAAAGCTAATAATAGTACCAACTTTTGCGCCTAAAACCAATTTTAGATTACTTTCACCGCTAATTTTAGATACCTTAAAGGTGACTTTTTTCTCAATTTCTTTTTCTTGGTTTACAAAAGTTCCTGTAAGATTTGAGTGTTCATCGGCAACGGCAAGCATTTTTAATTTGCCATAGCGTTCTTGCATACTTTGCAATTCTTGAGCCACCATTTTATCATCAGCTTTAACCACATATTGGGTAATGGCTTTTTTAGGTTTTAAATCAATGTCGAATTTAGGCGCTAAACCCAATTCAAATTCAAAGCTAAAATCGGCATCATCCCATGAAAATTGGTCTGGTTCTTTAGGCAAGGGATTTCCTAAAATGTCTAATTTTTCGTCTATTAAAAATTGGTTGAGGTTTTCTTGTAAAAGTTTATTAACTTCTTCAATCATAGCCGATTTGCCATATTGTTTTTTTACAAAACTCATCGGCACATGCCCTTTTCTAAACCCGGGAATATTAGCTTTTTGGCGATAATTGGTCAATACTTTTTCAACTTTTTCTTGATAATCGGCCGCGGTAATTTCAATCTTTACAATGGCATTTAAGGCGTCGATATTTTGTTTTGATACATTCATAATGGTAAGTTCTTTCCTTTTAAAAAAATCAGTGCGCAAAATTAGTATTTTTTAAGCATCTTACAAAGATTTAACCAGTTCTATTTGAGCGAATTTAATAGTTCCCTTTTTCTTTATCAGATAAAGCCGATTGAAATAGTGAAAATACAAGGCTAAATAAAAGGGCATTCCAAAATCCTGAAATGGAAAAACCATCTATTAACTTGCTGGCTAATAGCACCATAATGGCGTTAATAACAAATAGAAAGAGTCCGAGACTTAAAACCGTAACGGGTAAGGTGAGCAAAATTAAAAGTGGTTTTAAAAAGGTATTTAACAAGGCTAAAACCAGCGCCACTAATATAGCCGTTGCGTAATTAGAAATGGCTATTCCCGGTAAAATATTTGCGAGTAACACTACTAAAGCAGCCGAAATAAGTAATTTTAAAATGTATTTCATTTTTTTAATTTATTATGAATTTAAAAAATCGCTAACTTCTTTATAAAAATCTTCAGGATTATCGGCGTGAATCCAATGTCCTGAATTTTTAATTGTTACAATTTTAGCATTTGAAAAATGGTTTTCAATTAGGGTTTCGTCGTCTTTGCTTATATAGCCTGAGTTTGCGCCTTTTAAAAACAAGCTTGCTTTTTCATAACTCGAAAAAGCGGGTAGTGGTTCAGAAACTTCGTTGTTATTTTCAGTTAAACTCTTTAAGTTAAAGCGAAAAGCCAATTGCGTTTTGGTTTTCCAATACACATTTTTGAGTAGAAATTGCACAACACTTTCATCGTCAATATCAGTTTTTAAAATTTCGGCAATTTCACGGCGTGAGGTAATTTTGTTAAAATCGACTTTATTTAAGGCATTTAAAATAAAATCGTGATGCGGTGGATAGTATTTAGGCGAAATATCTACAACAATTAACTTGCTAACAAGTTCCGGAAAGCTTACTGCAAAAAGCATTGCCAATTTTCCACCCATTGAATGCCCGAGCAAGGCAATGGCTTCTAATTGATAGTGAATGATGTATTTATATAAATCTTCAACCATTAAATCATAATTAAAATCATCGCTGTGAAAACTGCGACCGTGATTGCGAAGGTCTAAAACATGAACTTCAAAGTTACTTGCAAAACGGGTTGCCATAGCTTTCCAGTTATCACCCATCCCAAAATAGCCATGCGCAATAATAAGCGCTTTGCCTTGACCGAAAATGGTTGAATTTAGCAACATAGATTAGCTTTGTAACTTATATAAATATTGATTGATAACATTTTGAAATCCAAAATACAAGGATTCAGAAATAAGTGCGTGTCCGATAGAAACTTCCAATAAATTGGGAATATTTTGAGCGAAAAACTGAATATTATCTAAGCTTAAATCGTGGCCGGCATTAATGCCCATCCCCAATTTTGTTGCCAATTTTGCACTTTCAATATAGGGATTTATGGCTTTTTTGTTGCCCAAAGCAAACTGACTTGCAAAAGCCTCAGTATATAATTCTATTCGGTCAGTGCCCGTTAAAGCGGCGGCTTCAATTAGTTTTAAATCGACATCCATAAACAGGGAAGTTCGTATGCCGTTTTGTTTAAATTCGGAGATAACTTCTTTTAAAAAACCGCTATTTTTAAGGGTATCCCAGCCGGCATTTGAAGTCAGCGCATCAATGGCATCGGGCACTAAAGTTACCTGTGATGGTTTGATACGGGTTACCAAATCAATAAATTTAGGAATTGGATTGCCTTCAATATTGTATTCGGTTATCAAAATTTTCGGCAACTCTAAAGCGTCTTTATAGGTAATATGGCGTTCGTCGGGTCTGGGATGAACTGTAATGCCTTGGGCACCATATTCTTGCAAATCTATTGCTACTTGCAATAAATTTGGGGTGTTGCCACCTCTAGAATTTCTTAAAGTAGCTATTTTGTTAATATTTACACTTAACTTTGTCATAAGTTTAACACGATTTTGAGATGGCTAAATTACTATTTTTATACTTTAGCTAAAGTAACAAATTATGGATTTAACAACTTATATCACAGCCGATTTAAAAGTTTTAAGCTTAACAGACAAGCTTAGCAGTGCTAAAGCGTTGTTTTTGGCTTGTTCTTTTTCGCATTTACCAGTTGTAAAAGACAGTCAATTAATAGGTTTAATAGCCAAAAACGACTTTCAAGACATTGAATTAAATGAAGATTTAATTGAAAAACACCTCGATTTAATTCAGCATTTTAGCACTTTAAACACCAATGTTTGGATTAATTTAATAAAATTATTTGCCACAAATCGCACTAATATTTTACCTGTAATTGATGATAAGCAGCGTTATTTAGGTTACTATGAATTAAATGATATTTTGCAACGCTTTTTAGAAACACCCTTTTTAAATGAAGGCGGCTATCTAATTATTGTTGAAAAAAATATTTTGGAATATAGTTTTAGTGAAATTTCTCAAATTGTAGAGGCTAATAATGCCAAAATTTTAGGTGCTTTTATTACCAAGCGAGTGGGCGATACGGTTCAAATAACACTAAAAATTTCCGACCACGACATTAGCAATACGCTGCAATCTTTTAGAAGGTATAACTACCACGTAATTGCCGGAAATATAGAAGATCAATATTTTGAACAACTTAAAGAGCGCTCAGAATATCTTCAAAAATACTTAAATATTTAACTATGAAGGTCGCCATTTATGGAACTTACGAGATTGAAAAATCAAAACTGCCTATTGAGGAACTTTTTGGTTATTTAATAAACAATCATTTTGAAATGGTAGTTGAACAGCGCTTTTTACAAGCCATTAACACAATGACTTCTATCACCAATAACTTTAAACAATTCAATGATTTTGAAGATTTAAACCAAAGTTTTGATGCGATGATTACCGTTGGAGGCGATGGCACTATTTTAAAGGCAATTACCTTTGTTCGTCATTTAAACATTCCCGTTTTAGGAATCAATACAGGGCGTTTGGGCTTTTTGGCAACAGTTCAAAAAACAGAAATTAAGCAGGCTATTGATGCCTTAATGCATCACAATTATAGTATTAATGAGCGAGAACTTTTGAAGGTTACTACAAATAACGCCGATTTTAACGTCTATAATTTTGCTTTAAACGAAGTTGCCATTAACCGAAAGGACTCCACCTCAATGATTGTTATCAATACCTATGTTGACGATGAATTTTTAACCTCTTATTGGGCCGATGGCATCATTGTAGCCACCCCAACGGGTTCTACGGGTTACTCATTAAGTTGTGGTGGACCAGTTATTACGCCGAGTGCTAAAAGTATGGTTATAACCCCAATTGCCCCTCATAATTTAAATGTGAGACCACTGGTAATTCCAATGGAATCAAAAATAAAACTTCAAATATCGGGAAGAACAAATCAATTTTTGTTGTCGCTAGATTCTAGAATTTTTACCGTTGAAGAACATACCGAAATCTACATTCAAAAAGCTGATTTTAAAATAAATATGATTCAACTTAACAACCAAACTTTTTTAAAAACATTGCGCCAAAAATTACTTTGGGGCAGCGATACCAGAAATTAAACGCAAACAATATTTACCGCAATTTGATGTTTCAAAAACAAAGGTCAATCCTGATTAAAAGCAAATAGTTTGTTATATTTGCAACCTTATTTTTAATATGACTAAGAAGATCGCTTTTTGTGTAAGTATTTTTATAACAATTACTTTAAATGCACAAATCAATGAAATTGGACTCTTTGTGGGTGGTAGTAATTACATTGGTGATGTGGGAAGTACAGATTATATCAATCCAAAAGACTTAACACTTGCCGTTATTTATAAATGGAATATGAGTCCACAAGCTGCCATTCGCTATTCCTTTACCTATGCCAATTTTTCGGCTAATAACGCCCAAGCATCGACCAATGTTCTAAAAAACAATCCTTTTAATTTTAAAAATACTTATAACGAGTTTGCCGTAGGCATTGAATTTAATTTTTTTAAATACAATTTAAATCAGTTTAGATTTAGGCACACGCCCTATGTGTTTTTAAATATAGCGGCGTTTAGCTATAAAATTCCACCAAACAGTATTGCGGCAAATTTTAAGGATTTCACCAAATCTACGAGTATTTCATTTCCTTTTGGAGTAGGTTACAAAGTGAGATTGGCGCAACATTTAGGAATGACCGTCGAAACCCGATTTAATTATACCAATAAAGACAACCTTGAAGGCGACCAGTTGCCCATTGCAAATTTTAACAATCCTAATAATAAGGATTGGGTAGTAATTTCAGGTTTTAGTTTGGTATATGCCTTTGGCGAACGCACATGTTATTTTGATAATTTTTAGGCTATGAGCGATTTAACAGATATAACAAGTCAAAAGCTACCAAAACACGTTGCTATTATTATGGATGGCAACGGACGATGGGCAAAACAGCAGGGCAAACCACGTGTTTTTGGTCATAAAAATGGCGTAAAATCCGTTCAAGAAATTGTTGAGGCTGCCGCCGAAATAGGCATCAATACCCTAACACTTTATACCTTTTCTACTGAAAATTGGAACCGTCCAAAACAAGAGGTCGATGTGTTGATGGGACTTTTGGTGCGCTCCTTAAAAAAAGAACTCAAAACGCTCATTAAAAATAATATCAAACTCCAAACCATTGGAAAGATAGACCAATTGCCCGAAAAAGTGGTTGCCGAACTTAAAGAAGTCATCGAAAAAACTAAAAACAATACGCGCTTAACACTTAATTTGGCTTTAAATTATGGTGCTCGCGAAGAAATTGTTAACGCTATCAAAATTATTTCTAAAAAAGTTGTTAATAATGAATTATCCATTGCAGAAATTGATGAAAACATTATAAATAATCATTTATATACAGTTACTTTGCCCGATGTTGATTTTTTAATACGAACCAGTGGCGAAAAACGCATTAGCAATTTTTTATTATGGCAAATTGCTTATGCCGAATTTTATTTTACCGACGTGCTTTGGCCCGATTTTAGAAAAGAACATTTTTTCCAAGCCATTAAAGAATATCAACAACGAGAACGCCGATTTGGAAAAACCAGTGAACAAATTAAAACCAGTAATGACTAGAAAAACACTCGCTTTATTTTGCCTATTAATAGGATTAAATACTTTATTAGCAGCCCAAGAAACCCCAACCGTTATTATTCAAACGGATAGCATTACCAATAAAACTGCTACCATTAACTTAGCTTTAGGTCAGGTAAATGACAGCGTTCCGTTTGTCAAAAATTTGAGTTATACCATTGGAGGCATTTCTGTTAAAGGAAACCAAAAATTTAGTGAAGCAGCTATTTTAGTTTATACGGGATTAATTGTAGGTCAAAAAATTAAATTGCCAGGCGACAAATTGACTAGCGCCATTAAAAAACTGTGGAATTCAGATTTATTTAGCAATCTTGACGTTTATGTAACTGGTTTAGATGCTAAAGGAATTGTAAATATTGATTTTGTTGTTAAGGAACTTCCAAAGGCGAGTTCGGTAACTTATAAAGGCGTAAAAAAATCGAAAGGTGAAGATTTACGCGATGACACCAAGCTCATGCCAGGCGCTATGCTCACCGAAAACTTAATTACCACCTCTAAAAATTATATCGAAAAAAAATATCGAGAAAAAGGTTATTTAAATGCCAAAGTTGTAATTCTTACCAAACCAGATTCAACAAAAGCAGACCAAGAAAAAGTTTTAGTCAACATAGATAAAGGCACAAAAATTAAAATTAAAAATGTCCGTTTTCACGGAAATAAAGCCTTTAGCACAAACCATCTTAGAAAATTACTTAAAAAAACCAAACAAAAAAATCCGCTTCACATTTTCTCACCTTCAAAATATATTCAAGAAAAATATAGTACAGATTTAGAGAATATTGTGAGTACCTATAGCGAAAAAGGCTATCGAGATGCGCAAATTATTAAAGATTCCATTTCGTGGAATAAAGACAATACCATAAATTTAGATATTACCCTAACCGAAGGCAATCGCTATTACTTTGGCGACATTAGGTTTTTGGGAAACACCGTTTATACCGATGACCAATTAAGGGGTTTTTTAAAGCTAAACAAGGGCATGGTTTATAACGGCACTTTATTAAAAAAACGTATTAGTGGCGATGGCAAACCCGATTCGGAAGATTTATCATCAGTATATTTAAACAATGGTTATTTATTTTCTAATGTAACCCCTGTTGAAACCAGAGTTACAAAAGACAGTATTGATATTGAAGTTAGAATTAGAGAAGACAAACCCGCCTATATTAAAAAAGTTACCGTTGTTGGCAACGATCGCACCAATGATCACGTAATTTTTAGAGACATTCGCACCTTGCCTGGAAATCTATTCAGCAAGCAAGATATCATTAGAACCATTCGTGAAATAGGTCAACTAGGCTTTTTTGATGCCGAAAAAATCAATCCCGATGTTCAACCAAATTATATTGATAAAACCGTTGATATAGAATATAGTGTGGCCGAAAAAGGCTCAAGCCAAATAGAATTACAAGGAGGTTTTGGCGGAAACACGTTTATTGGAACCTTGGGTTTGTCATTCAATAACTTCTCAATTAAAAACTTATTCAACAAAAAGGAATACCGTCCTTTGCCTATGGGTGATGGGCAATCGCTATCATTGCGTTTACAAACCAGTCGCTTTTTTAACACCTATAGTTTTTCATTTACCGAACCTTGGTTAGGCGGAAAATCACCTAAATCTTTAAGCTTTTCGGTTTTTAGCTCTAGTCAGTTTAGAGCCGATTTCACCTCAAATCGTGTAAACAAAGACCAAAAATTACAAATTACTGGTGCAACGGTAGGCTTAGGTCAACGCTTAAAATGGCCAGATGACTTTTTTCAATTGTCAACGTCAATTAGCTTTCAACAATTTAAATTAAATAATTTCCCCGTTTCAACCTTCAATTTTAGCAATGGAACTTCCAATAACTTGGCATTAGGAATTAACTTTGGCAGAAATAATACCCGAATAAATCCCGTTTTTCCTACCGGAGGTTCCGATTTTAACCTTGGGTTTAAATTTACTTTACCTTATTCATCATTCAATAAAAAAGACTATACCAATGCTACTCAAGAAGAAAAGTTAAGATGGTTAGAATATTATAAAGCAGCCTTTAAAGCAAAATGGTATAGCAGTTTAGCAGGATCAGCCGACCATCAATTTGTGTTGATGTCTAATGTTGAATTTGGATTTTTAGGAGCATATAACCACACCATTGGCGACTCTCCTTTTGAACGTTTTTATGTTGGTGGCGATGGTTTAGCTTCCGGTCAATTTGACGGTAGAGAAACCGTTGGATTGCGTGGCTATCCCAACTCAAGCTTGTCAACTAGCTTTGGTGGAACCGTTTATAATAAGTTTAGCTTTGAATTAAGATATCCTTTAACCCTTAAACCTTCTGCATCTATTTATGGATTAACCTTTTTAGAAGGCGGTAACTCTTATGACGGATTTATAAATTACAATCCATTCGAACTAAAGCGTTCTTACGGTTTTGGAATTAGAATATTTATGCCCGCCTTTGGTTTATTAGGCATAGATTTTGGTAATGGTTTAGATAATATCCCAGGTACTAATATAAAATCGGGATGGCAAACTCACTTTATTATTGGTCAACAGTTTTAAAAAAATGATATCTTTGTATTCAAATTACCAAAATATTTGCAGCGCTTAAGTTTGATAATACCTTAAAAATGTTTAAAAAATATTTGCTTTTAGTAGTTTTAGCCTTGAGCTTTCAAGCGATTTTTTCGCAAAAAGCCCAGCGTATTGCTTATATTGACATGGCATTTATTTTAGAAAAAATTCCAGAATACCAACAAGCCCAAGATCAATTAAACACTAAAATAATTTCTTGGCAACGTCGCTTAGACCGAGAAAAAGAGGATATTGAAGCACTTAAAAAAGATTTTAGTAATGAAAAAGCACTCCTAACCGATGAGCTTATTCAAGAACGTGAAGATGATATTTACTTTAAAGATCAAGAATACAATCAACTACAAGACGCCTATTTTGGACCAAAAGGCGACTTATATTTATATAGAAAACTATTAGTTCAGCCAATTCAAGATAAGGTTTATAACGCCATACAAGAAATTGCTGTTAAAAAAAATTATGATTTTGTTTTAGATAACAGTAGCGATTTAATTATACTATACACCAATAAAGCTTTCGATATTAGCGATTTAGTAGTAAATAGTATTAATAAAGTAGAAAAACAAGAGGCTATTAAAGCCAAAAGAGATAAATTTACAAACAAGAAAAAGCAAGTTGTTGCTAAACCCGTTGTTATAAAAACAAAAAAGGAAGCCGTTTTAAAACCTAATTTAACACCTGCTAAAATGGATAATACCGTTGCAACCGACACCATTTTTGCCGATACAACGGAAGACCAAATAGATACCGTTGGCGTTGTTTTAAATCAAATAAATCAGCCAAAAGATTCTATCTTGGTCAACACTAAAGTTGATGAAACACCTTTGATTAAAGATACACCATCAGATGAAGTGCTAAAACGGATTAATGCACGAAACGAAAAACGAGAACTCTTATTAGAAAAAATTAGACTCATTAACGAAGCTAAAGAAAAGAAGAAAGAAGAAGATCGCAAAGATGCCCTAGCTAAAAGAGATGCAAAATTAAAAGAAATTGACAAAAACAAGCAAGCATTAATCCGTAAAAACGATTCGATAAATAAAGCAAAAAAGAACAATTAAATTAAACTAAGGATAAACAAAATTAATATTAACAATTATTTAGAAAAACAATGAAACACATTAAATTACTATTATTAGCAACCGTATTATTATTGAGTTTTGGTGCATCTGCCCAAGTAAAATTAGGTCACATTAACAGCGACGATTTAATTGCTGCGATGCCCGAAACCAAAGCGATGCAAGATGAATTGAAAAAATTAGGTACAACTTATGATACCGAATATAAAATTCAAGCCAATGCATTGCAAGCAAAGTATTTAAAATACGGTAAAGAACAAGAAACCAAAACGGAAGAAGAAAATGCACTCCGTCAAAAAGAAGTTCAAGATTTGCAACAAAAATTGCAAACCTATGCACAAACTGCCGATAAAGAATTGCAACAAAAACAAATGGATTTGTTAAAACCAATCCTTGAAAAAGCTCAAAAGGCCATTCAAGATGTGGCTAAAGCAAAAGGTATTAAATATGTTTTTGATGCTGCTCCAGGTAAAGGACTTTTGGTTTTTGATGGCGAAGATTTATTAGCAGCCGTTAAAGCAAAATTAGGTATCAAATAAAATTTTATTAAAGATAAAAGTATTAATTAATCCCGCTTTTGGCGGGATTTTTTATTTTTGTAGTTTATGAATAGAAACAATCCCATAGGTATTTTTGATTCCGGCATTGGTGGCACGTCAATTTGGACGGCCATAAACAATTACTTGCCAAACGAAAACACCATTTATCTAGCCGATTCTAAAAATGCTCCCTATGGTGAAAAATCAAAACAAGAAATCATTGATTTTAGCATTAAAAACACTGTATTTTTAATGGAAAGAAACTGCAAAGCAATTGTAGTTGCTTGCAATACAGCAACTACAAATGCGATAAGCGTTTTGCGAACTCAATTTCCACAAATCCCATTTATTGGTATTGAACCCGCCATAAAGCCAGCTGCCATAAAAACATTAACCAAAAATATTGGCATTTTAGCCACCCGCGGAACCTTATCGAGTGATTTGTTTTGCAAAACTTCGGGCAGCATTTCCAAAGATATTCATATTCATGTGCAAAATGGTGAGGGCTTAGTGAGCCTTATAGAATCGGGTAGATTAAACTCACCCGAAACACTTACCCTCCTTAAAAAGTATTTGAGTCCGATGATGGCTCAAAATATTGATTGTTTGGTTTTGGGATGCACGCATTATCCCTATTTAATTCCTCAAATAAAATTAATTGTAGGCGAAAAAGTTACCTTAATCGATTCCGGATTTGCCGTTGCAAAACAATTGGAACGCATTTTAATAGCTCATAATTTATTAAATAATAATGCATTAATTGCAAGTCATCAATTTTATTGTAACGCTGATATCAAGGTTTTAAAAACAATTCTAAAAGAAGTTAAAGATGCTAAAATTGACTTTTTCAATTTTTAATCTTCACGATACCAAGAAGCGTATTTAATGTAATTATCGGCGATGCGTTCAATTTCACCTGTAATTAAATTTTGATCGAGTGGCTTTATTTTTTTTGCCGGAATGCCCGCATAAAGATAACCCGATTCTAAAGTTGAATATTGTGTTACAACCGCTCCCGCAGCCACTATTACATTACTTTCAACCACACAACCGTCCATTACAATAGCGCCCATACCAATGAGAACATTGTCATGAATTTGGCAACCGTGAATCATGGCATTATGACCAATTGAAACATTATTTCCAATTTTGGTTGGATGTTTTTGGTAGGTACAATGAATAATTGCGCCATCTTGAATATTAACTTTATTGCCAATTTTAATATAGTTAACATCGCCACGCACCACAGCATTAAACCACACACTGCAAAAATCACCCATAACCACATCGCCTATAAGCGTTGCATTTTCCGAAAAATAACAAGCGTTTCCATATTGCGGTGTTTTGCCTAAAACAGCTTTTATAAGCATGACGGGTTAATATAAATAATTGATATTAGGACAAGCGGCGGCTCTTGGTGTTCTACACCAAAGATTGATGCCAACTGTAAATTGATGATAGCCACCATTATCAAAAACAATATTGCCAATTTGTTGGGTATAAGTATATGATACCATATAAGGACCAAAATTTAATCCAACGATAGGGGTATATTGTTGAAAAGTTTGAATGGCATTTTTATCAAAGCTTTTGCGATAAGATAAAGCAACCCAAAGCAAATTGTCACCTTCTAATTTTTTATAGGCTTTAAAGTTAAAATCCATAAAGCTTTCTTTAGTTTTTTCAATAAATTGATATAAAACTGAGGGTTCTAATTGCCAAGACTTATCTTGAAAGAAATAATAGCCCACAGAGCCTATATAGCGCCTAATATTAAAGGATTCAAAATCTGGATTTAGCAAGGTTCTATCGCTTAAAAGGATATTTTTAGCAGTAAAATAAGATGACAAACCCTTGTAATGATAAGCCATACCAAAGTTGGCGTTAAAATAATTTGAATTTCGAATGATACCAGAAATTACAGGGTCATCGGTATTAAAAGTACGTTCGTCAATTGAATTTTCTACAAAAGCAACCGAAAGCGCAAAAGACAATTGGTTAAAGACTTTAAAATTATTGCCTAGCGGCACGTGATAGGCATAAGTACCTTCAAATCCTGTTTGCGAATGAAATCCGTTTCTATCGTTATAAAATTGAAGTCCGAGTCCCGTTTTTTCACCGACTTTAGTATGAAAACTCAAGGTTTGAAGTGAAGGAGAATCGCTATTATTTGTCCACTGTTGGCGCTGGGTGATTCTCAGTTTTGCACAACTACCAATACCCGCGGCGGCGGGATGAACTAAATAAATATTATCCGATAAATAATCAGAATACACGGGTAACGTTTCTTGAGCCTGAACAATAAGTCCAAAAAATAAAGATAAAACGAAAAATAATTTTCTCATGTTAAGTGCTTGAAACAACCCCTTTTTAAAGCTAATTTTCAGGATTCAAATATAATTAATTTTAATATAGATAAATTGATAAAGACTAAACTTATGCCAATAAATCTATTATTTACCTTATTATTGCAAAAAAAATAGTTTATGTTTAAAATTGTAACAACACCAAACCAAAATATACTAAAATTCGAAAGTCAAAATAGCTTAACATCTGGTAGTTTTGAGTTTACAACCGAAAGTGATGATGCCAGTTCGGAATTAGTTTCTCAATTATTGCAACTTCCTTTTTTAACTAAGGTTTTTATTTCGTCCAATTTTATCGCTTTGCAAAAAATTGATTTGATAGATTGGGTTGATGTTCAAGATGAATTAAAAATTGTTTTAGAAGATTATTTTAAAGCGAATAAAAGCCTATTTAAAGTGCAAACAAAAACGCCTGTTGAGGTTTATGCTGAAAGCACACCAAATCCAGAGACGATGAAATTTGTAATCAATAAACTGATTTTAAAAGGCGATTTTGATTTTAATTCAAAATTGAGTGCCGAAAAATACCCTTTTATTGCAGGTATTTTTGATTTTGAAGCGGTAAAAAGCGCCTTTGTTGAACAAAATTACATTGCAATTTCAAAAGGCTCAGAGGCTGATTGGCAGCTGCTCATTCCAAAAATAAGAAGTTATATAAAAGAACATTTTGAAGCCTTTACTATAGAAAATCAAATAGTTGAAGCTAAAATTGACACACCCAAGGTTTTAGAGGGTATTTCTCAAGAAATTGTCGCCATACTAGACGAATATATTAAGCCTGCCGTGATGGCCGATGGTGGCAACATTATTTTTGATTCTTATAATGCGCTTGATAAAACGGTTAAGGTAATTTTGAAAGGAGCTTGCAATGGCTGTCCCTCATCAACGGTAACTTTAAAAAACGGAATTGAAGCCACCCTTAAAAATTTACTGCCAAATAAAATAAATCAGGTTATTGCCATCTAATTTTAGGATACGAACAGAATAAAAAAAGCTTCTTAGAATTTTTTCTAAGAAGCTTTTTTTGAAATCATTTGAGCTTAAAACTTTTTATGCGAACTCAAATAAAAATCTTCATATAATTTTAATAGATTAATCAAAGCATTGATTAAATCTTGAGTTTCTAGCAGAATGCTAAAATAGAGTGTGGTGTTTTTAGGACTTGATTCTTCGGTTCTAATACGTTTAATTTGACGTTCAATTGATTCTGAAACACGGTTTAAAGTATGTTGTTTTTCTTCGATAATTTTCCCTAATTTTTCAAAACTTTTATTGGTAAATACCTCGCCAATTTCTTTTAAAATGGCTTCTAATTCGGCATCAATGGTCTTTAAATCTTTTATTTGGCTTTGTTTTAAATTTTTATGATTGTTGTTTACATGTTTATAACTCACCTTAGAAATATAACTTATAGATTGCGCAATATCTTGTAGATAGCTCAAAACTAAAATATAAAATCGGCTAGCGCCTACTGACGAATCATCTAGCGATTTAATAAAATAAAACACTTCATCTTTTAATTCATCAACTTCTTGATTTAATTTACTAACGTGTTTATCAGTCTTTTTAAGTTTGTTTATGTCATGAGACGATAAATCATCTACCACATTAGAAAAAAGTTTATGAACGCGGCTTGCTACTTCGGCAATATGTGTTGAGCTTTCGTCAATAACCCCTTTAATATTTATAAGGTCGGCACGTTTTATACGGCTTTCTATTTTTTGATCATTCTGATGTTTGGTATAGATTACATAATTTTTTCCCATCATTATAAAAACAAAAATTAGCAATAAGGCAATTGCCGGAATGCCTCCCAAATTGATTAAAGATAGGGCAATTGCCGCTACAGTAAATGCTATTAAAGCAGTTATAAACCAGCCTGCAACAACGTTTAAAACACCTGCTACACGATATACGGCGCTTTCTCTGCCCCAAGCGCCGTCTGCAAAAGAGGTTCCCATGGCAACCATAAAGGTTACGTAGGTTGTTGAAAGTGGTAGTTTATATGAGGTAGCAACAGCTATTAAAATGGCTGCAACAATAAGATTGACCGATGCGCGAATTTTATCGAAGGCGGGCATTTCGAAGGTTTTATCTTTTGGCAACGAAATGATAGGTATTTGAAAACGTGAATCAATCCAAGTTCTTGTAGCTTGCGGAATAACTAATTCGAAGTATTTATTAATTGAAATAGCGCTTCTCACCGTAAATCTCGACAAGTTAGTAGGTTGAAATTTTTCAGCGCCATCACTTTGTCTTGACAAATCAACGCCTGTTTTAATTACGGTACGCGCTTTTTTTGAAAACCAAATTGTTAGCACCATTATTAATCCGGCTAAAACTAAAAACAAGGTATTCGAAGGAACTTTTCCCGCCAAACTTCCCATAGTGAATTCAGTTGCAGCTTGACCTGAGGCGTGCCAAACTTCATAAGCATTCCATCCCGCTATAGGTACTCCAATAAAGTTGACCAAATCATTACCTGCAAAAGCCATGGCTAATGAAAAAGTGCCCATTCCTACAATAACTTTTAGCATGTCTGTCTTGAAAAAACTGATTAACAAAGCCGAAACAAGTGTCCAAAAGGCGAAACTTATTACAATGATAACATACGAATTTTTATTAATCACATCTTTTATGGCGCCATAAAAGGGTGTGCCCTCTAAGCCATTGATAATTATAAAATAGGTTATTGAGGTGAGTGCAAGTCCGCTAAACAATACGTTAACATAGTTTTTTTTACTTTCAATATTAAATGAGTAAACCAAACGCGCAATAAATTGAACGAAACTACCAATGGTAAATGCCACAACTACTGAGAGTAGAATTCCAAAAATAATTACAGTTGCTTTTTCATAGTTGATATAATTCCAGATACTTGAAATGGTTTCACGATCATTCATTGATATTTTTATAAAAGTCATTGCTACGGCAGCTCCTAACAATTCAAAAACAAGAGAAACGGTTGTTGAGGTGGGCATGCCTAGGGTGTTAAAAACGTCTAAAAGCAAAATATCGGTTATCATCACCGCCATAAAAATGTAAATAATATTTTGAAAATTAAACATTGCCGGGTTAAAAATTCCTTTTCTGGCAACTTCCATCATCCCACTTGAGGTCAATGCGCCAAAGGCAACACCCAAACTGGCAATTATAAGTATGTTTCTAATTGATATGGCTTTAGAACCAAAAGCGGAGTTTAAAAAATTGATGGCATCATTACTAACACCAACAACTAAATCAATTATTGCCAAAACCGTCAATGCAATAATCATTAAAATATAGGGATTCTCCATTTTTATTATTTTAAGCTAAAAATAAAGAGACCTTAAATTTTTAATGTTACCAAATTGTTACCAAATTTAAATAATTGTTAACATTGTTAATTAAGATTTTGAACCTTAAAATATTTTAAATAGTTATATTTGAAAAAAAATCAATGTATAAAAATCTTTTCATTCTCTTCATTTTAACAGAAGTGATTTCTTGCGAAAGCCAAACTAAAGAACAAATGACCAAATATCCCTATACAAATAAGCTCATCAGCGAAACAAGCCCCTATTTATTGCAACATGCGCATAATCCGGTAAACTGGAATGCCTGGAATGACGAAGCGTTAAACCTTGCCAAAAAGGAAAATAAACTCATCCTTATTTCTATTGGATATGCCGCTTGCCATTGGTGTCATGTGATGGAACACGAAAGTTTTGAAGATACTGCAGTTGCCAAAATTATGAATAAAAACTTTATAAGCATTAAGGTTGACCGCGAAGAGCGCCCCGATGTTGACCAAGTTTATATGACTGCCGTTCAGCTAATGACTGGTGGAGGTGGCTGGCCCTTAAATGTGATTGCTTTGCCAGATGGACGACCTATTTGGGGCGGAACTTATTTTAAAAAGGATGATTGGATAAATGCCTTAAATCAGTTGGCAACTTTGTATAAAGATTCGCCAGAAAAAGCCATAAACTATGCCGAAAATTTAACCGAAGGCGTAAAGCAAAGTAGTCTCATCCCTTTAAATACCGCTAAAAAAGAGTTTTCACAAAAAGAACTTGAAACCGCAGTTAAAAAATGGCAACAAAATTTTGATACAGAAATGGGTGGCACTAAAGGGGCTCCAAAATTTCCCATTCCTAATAATTTTGAATTTTTATTGGCTTATGCCACGCTTAACAAGGCTTCCGATTTAAACAATTATGTAAATACCAGTTTAACAAAAATGGCTTATGGTGGCATTTATGACCAAATTGGCGGTGGCTTTGCGCGCTATGCAACCGATAGCAAATGGCATATTCCGCATTTTGAAAAAATGTTATATGACAATGCCCAAATGTTAAGTCTTTATTCAAAAGCCTATGCGGCTACTAAAAATATATTTTATAAAAAAGTGGTTTTTGAAACGGCTGAATTTTTAGAACGTGATTTATTAGACAAAAGTGGTGCATTTTATTCGTCGCTTGACGCAGACAGCTTTAACAACAAAAATGAATTAAAAGAAGGCGCTTTTTACGTTTGGACAAAAACCGAATTAAAAAGCTTGCTCGGTACTGATTTTGATTTATTTGCCGATTATTTTAATGTAAATGACTATGGAAAATGGGAAGCCGATACCTATGTGTTAATAAGGAATAAATCGGATGAGGAAATTGCGAAATTGCACCACATCACTGTAACAGAATTAGATGCCAAAGTAAACAAATGGCGAAAAAAGCTATTAGACTTTCGAGAAAAGCGCCCAAAACCGAGATTAGATGACAAATCTTTAACCTCGTGGAATGCCTTGGCGCTTAAAGGTTATCTCGATGCCTATAAAACTTTTAACGACCAAAAATTTTTAAATATTGCTTTAATGAATGCAAATTTTATCGAATCAAAAATGCTAAAATCAGATGGCAGTTTGTTTAGAAACTACAAAAATAACACAAGCAATTTAGAGGCTTATCTTGAAGATTATGCTTTGGTTGCGAGTGCTTTTATCGATTTATATCAGGTGAGCTTAGATCAAAAATGGCTCACATTTGCCAAGCAATTAACCGATTATAGTTTTATCCATTTTTTTGATGAGTCTTCGCAAATGTTTTATTTCACTTCAAATACCTCAGCGAATTTAGTGGCCAAAAAAATTGAAACCGATGATAATGTGATACCTTCTTCAAACGCAACAATGGCTTTAAATTTATTTAAACTCTACCATTATTACAGTACTACAAAATATTTAGAAGTGGCCACGCAAATGCTTCACAATGTAAAAAGTCAAGCAATTGCTTATGCTGCAGGCGCTTCAAATTGGCTGACTTTATATTCACATAACTTAAATAATTATTACGAAATAGCCATAGTTGGCGCTAAAGCTGATGAATTTTTAAAGGCTTTTAACCAATTATATCTGCCAAATACATTGATAGCGGCAAGTAAAACAGATTCTGATTTGCCTTTATTAGATAGCCGCTTTAACAAAAATCAAACCCTTATTTACATCTGTGTAAATGGTGCTTGCAAACGCCCTGTTGAAACGGTAGGTGAAGCCTTGAAGTTGTTGAAACAATAAAAATAACAGTTATATGTTTAAAAGTATTATTTTTGAATGACTATTAATTGTTAAAAATCCTTTATTATGAAAAAGATACTTTTTGTTTTGGTTATTTGTTCAACGATTTTTTCAGGTATTTGCAATGCGCAAGACAGTGCAGTAGACCGTATTAATGCCGGACAACTTGCTTTTAATAAATTTACTTATCCCGCTAACATTCTATTTGAACAAAAGTTGCGAAATTTTAATCCCGATTTATTCAAATCAAATGAAAACGGCGAATTTGTCTTAGATTTTAACAATTTTAAAGGCAGCCCTTATGAAAAAAATACGTTCTCATTAGGATTTATTACCGATGAACTAAGTAATAAATCGGTTAATATTTATTTGCGTTATAACATTCATAATGATGAGGTTGAATTAAAAGTATCACTTGAAAAAGATGAAAAAATAATCGCTCTATTAAAACAACACGATATCAGTTGCACCATTAATGGCAAATATTTCCATTATTCTACCTTTACAGATGAAAAAGGTACAATTAAAGATGGTTACCTTATTCAAATTTATAAAGGAAAAAATTATGAATTATTTAAACATTTGAAGTCAACATTTACTCCCAAAAAGTCCTCTGAAAACTCATTTATACCTCCTCAAATGGCTAGATTTGAAACGACTGTTTCATATTATCTAAAACAAGGAACTACAGTTTTTTATTTGCCTGAAAAAAGTAAATTATTATATTCTAAATTTGGAAATCAAAGCCCTGCACTTAAAAGTTATCTAAGTCATAAAGGCACTACTTTAAAACAAGAAAATGATTTTGTTGAAGTTGTAAAACTACTCGACTCAGCAAATTAGTTAAAACAATTTTTGCGGCTGTTTTGATTTATAAATTTCATTTATAATGACTTATTGTCCATGAGGTTCAAAAAAATAAATGTTTTTTATGAATAATTTAATGTTTAGCCACATGCTTATTAACCAAATTTCATTACTTTTATCGCTTTTATTAAAAAACTAATCTTTTATATTTTAAACAATGAAACATTTAATCTTAAATATGGCTATCCTTTTAATAACAGCTTGTAGCTTATATTCTCAAAAAAATTTAATGAATGCTGAGCGGTTCGAATTATTTGGTCGTGAATTGGCGAAACACCAACATTCTAGAGGGAGCTCTAATATTTACAAACTAAATGAACAAGGAGAATATGTCATAAATTTTGACATCATAAAAGGGAGTCCGTATGAAAATAATAACTTTTTAATGGGTTTATTAGTTGATGAAGTAGGACATAAAAATGTCAATATATATTTGCGCTATAATATTTATAATGATGTAATTGAGTTTAAAGAAGAACTTTATAGCCCGAATACTTTAGCGCTTTTAAAACAAAAAGATATTAGTTGTGTTATAAATGGAATGGCCTATAAATACTTAACTTTTACCAATGAATCAAATACAGAATTGGATGGTTATTTAAAGGTATTATATGCTGGTAAAAATTATAGTGCCTATGAACATTTATCCTCACATTATACACCAAAACAAGCTGCCGAAAACTCTTTCATTCCAGGTGTAGCGCCAACATTTGACACCAAGTCACAATATTTTATTCAACAAGGTGATTCTATCTCGCCACTACCTTATAAAAGAAAAGAGATTTATAAAAAATTTCCAGATCAAGCCGATGCTTTAAAACCTTTTTTTAGCAAAAACAAAAAGAATTTACGAAGTGCTGAAGGAGCAAAAGCCTTAACACAGTTTCTTGATTCTAAAAGCTAAATAGTTTTAGCCTTTAAAATAAAGAAATCTTTCAAATAAAACGGTTCAAAATAAGCGACGTCTTCGATGTCGTTTTTTTTGTATTTAAGGTAGGATAAGTTTGCCATTTGAGTGGCAGAAGGAAATGCATCAATTTCAAAAATGGCATTTGGATGTTTGCAAATTGGTTTAAATTTCTCTACACCATCTCCTAAAAAAAATACAGGCGCTTGATCAAGGTAATTAGCAAAGGAATTTTCATTTAAAATAACCGCTTCAATTGGCGCAATCTGCACAAAATTAGGGCTATAAACCGAAGTATAAACTTCCATACGGCGTGCATCTAAAAGCGGAATAATAAACCCTTTGTCAATTTGTTTTGTATGCGCCAAAATTGATAAAGAATCAATGGCAATTAAGGGAATATTTAATGCAAAGCACAAACCCTTAGCCGCCGAAACCCCAATGCGCAATCCGGTAAAAGAACCTGGCCCTTTGCCAACAGCTATGGCCGATAAGTCGTTAAAACCGATATTTGCCTCATCAAGTAATTGTTTTATAAAGGGATGTAGCATTTCGGCATGGGTATAATTACCGGTATTAAGTTCTTTGAAACTTAAGAGCACGCCGTTTTTAGACAAGCTAACCGAGCAGTTTTTAGTAGCCGTTTCAATATTTAATAGCAGTACATCCAAAATTCAAAATCTTGTTGCAAAGATACCAATTCGCTGGGCATAAAAATAAAAAAAGGCGCTTTGCAAAGTTCAAAACACCTTTTCTAAAATTCCGGTTAACGCTTAACTAATCAATATTTATAGGAATACCGTAATAAAATTCTAACAATTTTGTCTTAAAAATAAAATTAAATTTTCCTCTATATAAATTGGCTTCGGCATCTACTAATCGGTTTTTAACTTGGTTAAAATCAAATGAGGTCGATTGCCCTTCTTCAAATTTTTCTTGTTCAAATCTAAAGGCTTCTTTTTGTGCATCAAACGACTTTTTAGCAGCCTCATAAAGTTTGAAACTCGATTTAGCATCGGTATAAGCGCGTTCAATTACTTCGCGCAAGTTTAATTTTTGAGAAGTTAAATTATTTTCGGATAATAGATTGTTAATGCGTGCTTTTTTAACGGCTGTATTGGTTCTAAATCCGTTAAAAATAGGAACTCTTAAAGACAAACTAACTGATTGACCAAAGTTGTTATCTAGCTGTGTAAAAAATCCGTTAGAAACTAAATCGCCCGTAATGGGGTTTATAAAATCGTCCTTTTGACCTTGGTTGTGATTATAAAAAGTGTTTAAGCCTACATTCATACTTAGGCTTGGCTTATAATCGGCTTTAGCTATTTCAATTGCTAATTCTGAATTTTTAATTCCTATTTGTGCGCTTTTAATTTCGGGACGTGTATCAAGCGATTTTGAATAAATCTCGTCAACGCTATTTGGCAACATTTTGGCATTTGAAATATTGATAACCACGTCTTCAATATCAAATCCTTCTTTTGGCAGTTGCAATAATTGGGCTAAACTCAATATAGCCAAATCTAAATTATTTTGGGCGGTAACCAATTTCTCTTCATCGCTCGCTAAGTTTGCTTCTACGTCTAAAAGTGTGCCTTTAGCCTGAATGCCCGATTCTATTAAGCGTGAGGTGCGGTCAACTTGTTCTTTGCTCAAAGATACTTGAGCTTCTGCAATTTTTAAATTTTCTTTATTAAACAATACATTTAAGTAGTCATTTAACACATTTAAAGTGATGTCATCTTTCATTTTTTGCAAATCTAATTGACTCGATTCATAGCCAAGTTTTGATTGTTCAAGTGTATTTAAGCTTTTAAAACCATTAAACAAATCGATGTTTGCATTTATGCCAATGCTATTCGAACGCCTATCGGCCGATTTTCGTGTATTGGTTGCTAAATCTACGCCCGATCCAAAACTATAACTTTGAGATGCAGAGCCTGAGGCTGTTGGCAAAAAGGCTGATTTTGCTATGGTAATATCTTCTTTTCTTAAATCGGACGTTAGCGCAACGCGTTTTACCGATAAATTATTTTCCAAAGCATAATCTACACTGGCTTTTAACGACCACTTTTTTAATTTTAAACTTGGTTCTGTTTGTTGTGCAATTCCCGTTAAGGTGATGAATACAGCTAATAATAGTGTAAGTCTTGTCTTCATTTAATTAAATTTTCTATATGACGTGTAAAAATAAAATATGTTACAAGCTTGGATGCTTATTAATGTGTTAAATTTTTATTTTTTAAATAGAACTTAAAAAAAAGAATTCCAGCTATTAACACTAATAAATAGGGCATTGCCATTAAATACAAAATCCCGTTATTGATACCATCCGACATAGAATTGTTGCCCGATTCAACTACAGCTTTACACATAGCGCATTGTGCACTAATTCTTTGGCCAATCAATAAAATGAATATACTATATTTAATTTTAGAATGCATCAGAGTTTAATTAAGATAGTAAGGCGAAATTAAAATATAAACCAAAACGCCACTAATTGCAACATAAAGCCAAAGTGGAAAAGCAATGCGCGCTATGTTTTTATGTGCGATAAAATTATTCAATAAGGCTCTAGAAAAACTAATCAGCACCAAAGGAATAATGGCAATTGATAAAATAATATGAGTGATTAAGATAAAGTAGTAAGTGTATTTTATAAATCCTTCGCCACCAAAAGGGGTGGTGTTGGATGTGATGTGGTAGGCAATATATAAAACTAAAAAGAGGCTTGATAAACCGATAGCCAATTTCATTAAGGTTTTGTGCAAGGTGCGTTTTCCGTTTTTAATGGCCCAAAAAGCTGTAATTAAAACCACTGCTGTTAAGGCATTTATTGAAGCGTAAATAGGCGGCAAAAACAAAGGTAATTTTGCGTTGATTTTAATGCCAAAAAGAGCTGCTACGGCTAATGGTATTAAAATTGAAAGTGCCGTGATGATTTTTTGATGATGTTTTGCTGACAGCATAATTATTCGGATAACAGTTTTTTGATATCATTTTTCAAAAATTCTATTTGAGCTATATCTAGGCCGTCATAAAACTTAATGGGATTTTCAAAGTCGCCTATTTTTAGGGTTCTAGATCTAATAAATCCGTCTTTGTCAATTAAAGCAAACAAGCCGGAGTGTTCAAAACCACCTTCAACTTGATCATTTACACCTGCATAGAGCTTGAAACCTTGATTTGCTAAGTTGTATATAGCGTCTTTATCACCGGTTAAAAAATGCCAGTTCTTTAGTGTGGCCCCTTTTTCTTTGGCATAATCAAGTAGCACTTGTGGCGTATCGAATGTAGGATTAATGCTAAAAGAGGCGATGCCAAAATTGGGATTTCCATAAAATTCATTTTGAATAAGCAACATGTTTTTATTCATTTTAGGGCAAATAGTAGGGCAACGCGTATAAAAAAATTCAATCACATAAACCTTATTTTTAAAGGTTTCATTAGTTACCGTTTTGCCATACTGATTGGTAAAATGAAATTCAGGAACTTTTTCAAATTTAATAAGCGCCTTTGGATTTAGTTTTGCAACAATTTTAGGTATTGCCCACGTGCCAAACACCAAAATGATAAAAGCAATTCCAATAAAAGCATATTTTTTTTGCATCTTAGTTAACTGATTTAAGGTCTTTTTTAGATTTTCTATATTCTGCCAAAAGCACTTTAATATCGTCCACCATTTTTTGATGAATTGGACTAACTATTGAGGCATTATAACCATATAATAGACCATTTTTAGAAGCTTTATCATCGGTTCTACCTCTTAAATTCTGGTTTTTATCTACAATGAAACTCAATGGCGAATAGTTAAGGCTATCTAAATTTGTTTGCGTTTGCAATGAATTATAAAAAGTATGTAAATCGACAGCGCGGCCGAATAAAAAATGCCAATTTTCGAGATTTGTTGTATAGCCTAATTCTTTTTTTAACTGTTCAGTTTTGGGTTCTGCGCCAAATGGCAACAAAGCAATCATTTGAAAATCTTTATATTGATAAAAATGTTTGTAAATTTTTTCATTGAGATTAAGGGCGTTTGTTTTACGCTCTAAAAGGCTATCACCTAAAAAACAAAGTACACTTATTTTACCATTTAAAGTCAGATGTTTCTTATCGGAGGTAGAAAAAGCCGAAATATCATTAATTTTAGGAGTAACAACAGGTAATTTTGAAAAATTATTAATACCCGTTGTCAATAAAAGATAAAAGATTAAGGGAACGATAAATAAGGCAAAAAGCACCCAAAATTTTTTCATTTTAAACTAAAATTAAGCTTAAAAAGCGGTGAAAAAAACGCTTTTAAAAAAGTTAATAAACCACTATTAATAATTCCAATTGGTGTAGTGCAGTTCAATTTTCTCTAAATAGCCTCCCTCAATTAACAACAGTGTTGCTAAATAAAAAATCAAGAAAAAAACGGTCCAAACAATAGCGCGACGCAAGCTCTTTTTTTCTTGTGCCAAATGCATAAAAAACCAAGCGATAAAATAGGCCTTTACCAAAGTTAATATTAAGAATATGATATTTAGCAAGCTGGTACCTGCCACAAAAGTTAAGTGTAAAAATGCTGGTTTTGTAATTCCTAAAATTACTTCCGCTATGGTTATTATAGATAAGATGCCAAATACTTTCCAAATTAAGGCTTTATGTGATGTTGCTGTTGTTGTCATTTGTTAAATTTTAATATTAAACCAAGTAGAAAAACGTAAATACAAATACCCAAACCAAATCTACAAAGTGCCAATACAAGCCTACTTTTTCAACCATTTCATAATGACCCCTGCGCTCATAGGTGCCAATAATCACATTAAAAAAGATGATACAATTTATGAGTATTCCCGAAAAAACGTGAAAGCCGTGAAAGCCGGTAATAAAGAAGAAAAAATCACCAAACAAGGTTTTTCCGTATTCGTTTACGTGTAAATTAGCACCTTTAACCACTTGTTTGGCTTCGGCTAAATATTTGGCAGCTTCGGCGTGCGACACAATTAATTTTTCTTTTGTTTTTAAATCGATTTTTTCTAAGCGAAGATTTAATTCGGGATGCGAATCAAAACCCTTTAAAACTTGTTCTAAATTTACAGGAACTAAGGCAGGCTCTGACATAAACCACAAGCCTTTACTTGAAGTCAATTGAATGCGTTCATCTGTTTTTGGAGCTGCAAAATCTTCTAATTTTACTTGATGGCCTTTAGCATTTACAAATTGAACAATTTTACCGTCTTGTAGTTGAACAGCGCCATTTTCGCCACCAATAAAATGCGTCCATTCCCAAGCTTGTGATCCTAAGAAAATAAGTCCTCCAATAATGGTGAGCAACATATAAAAAGTAACTTTTCCCTTTTTAAGATGATGACCGGCATCTACAGCCAAAACCATTGTTACCGATGAAAAGATTAAGACAAAAGTCATAAAGGCAACGTAATACATGGGATAATCGCCATGAACAAAAGGCACATGTGTAAAGACTTTATCGGCAATAGGCCACGTATCAATAAATTTAAAACGCATAAGTCCGTAAGCGCCTAAAAATCCAGAAAAAGTCAAGGCATCAGACATGATAAAAAACCACATCATCATTTTACCATAGCTCGCCCCTAAAGGATTCTCGCCACCACTCCAAGTATTTGTAGATTGATTTTCAGCAACAGTTGCATCCATAATTAAATTGTTATAATTGTATTGTTGATTTTTTTTAGCGGTCAAATGTACACAAAATCTGTTATCTTATAAAATAGAAAAACAAAAACAGATAAATCCAAAGGGCATCTAAAAAATGCCAAAATAAGCTGCCAAGTTCAATGCCGATATAATTTTCGGGAGTATAGCCGCCCTTAAATTGTTTAACAACAATAAAAATCAATACTAAAACCGCTGCCATTACGTGAACCAAATGCGTAACTGTAATAACGTATAAAAATGATGTGGCAATGTTACTTTGCGCGCCTGTAAAATATAATCCTGCCGCAATAAGCTCTTTAAATCCATAAAATTGCGAAACTATAAAGGCAATACCCAACAATAAACTGGTGCCTAAAAACAAACTAGTTTGTGTTTTCTCACCTTTTTTGATGGCTCTTTTTGCCAAAATAAAGCTGATGCTACTTACAATTATCAACACGCTACTGATATAAAAAGCACTTGGCAAGTTGAAACTTATCCAATCTTCGCGCTTGGTGCTAATAATATAGGCGCTAGTTAATCCTGCAAAGACCATAATCATACTGATAATGGCAACCCATAACATTTGAAGGGAGGTTTTTCTTCTTAATTTATATTCCATATCTATCTTAAAAATTTATCGACAACAAAAATAATCTGAATCATTGTAATGTAAAAAACACTCGACAACATCAAATTACGCGCAATTATAGCCGTTTGAACTGACCGTAATTTTAATCCGTAATACAACATCAACAAACCGGGTAATACCGTTAAAATAGCGGCAACTACCGACAGTTTTAGTTGCCCTGTCAGACCTAAAACAGGATAAACCGATACCAATATCATGGCGAAAGTATATAATATTATTTGAATTGCCAGTTTTTTATCTTTAGTTCCCATAGGCAACATTTTAAATCCTGCCAATTTATAATCGTCGTCAAGTAGCCAACCAATAGCCCAAAAGTGAGGAAATTGCCATAAAAACTGAATGGCAAACAACACACCTGCTTCAATACCAAAATGATTGGTGGCTGCAACCCATCCCAACATAAACGGAATGGCACCCGGAAAAGCACCTACAAAAACCGCCAAAGGGGTAACTGTTTTTAGGGGCGTATAAACACTCGTATATAAAAATATAGAGAGCGCTCCAAAAAAAGCTGTTTTTGGGTTGATGTGATACAAAATTGTCAAACCTAAAATGGTGAAAATACTGGCGATGAATAGGGCACTATTTTTTGATAGTCGGCCGGTGGGAAGCGGTCTCGTTTTAGTGCGCTTCATCAAGGCATCTTGTTTTATTTCAATAACTTGATTAAAAGCGTTTGAAGCGCCTACCATTAAATAACCTCCAAGCGCCAGCAAAATTAAAATTTCATAATTAATAATCGTTGCGCCAAGTAAATAACCCGCAATAGATGAGAAAACTACGCTAATAGACAAGCCAAATTTAGTGAGTTGTTTGAGGTCATTTAAAAAATCTAAAAGTTTAAATTGCTTTATTGAGGGTGTCAGCATGCTTGGCATAGTTGTTTTTTACTAGTTGTGCAAATATAAATAAACCAAAGGGATTGAATTGTTTTATGAGTCATAAAAATGACACTTTTTAGCAAGTAATGTAATGTGGGCGTAATGTTTACAAAAAACAACGTAATTTGTTTGATAAAAAATGAGAAAATGCTTTGCGGATTATATAATTGTTTTAAATTTGCGCTCTCATTTAGCAATTTTAGGCTAGTGAAATTTGCGAAAGTAGCTCAGGGGTAGAGCACCACCTTGCCAAGGTGGGGGTCGCGGGTTCAAATCCCGTCTTTCGCTCAAAACCAATAACAATTGAAACCATTAATTAGCGTTTTGATAGTTGCCGCTCGAGTGGTGGAATGGTAGACACGCTGGACTTAAAATCCAGTGAGCTGTAAGGTTCGTATGGGTTCAAGTCCCATCTCGAGTACTTTAAACCTCAACATTTTATGTTGGGGTTTTTTGTTTTAAAAAGATTTCAAATCTGCACCATTATTCGCACCAGTGGTAGTTAATTGATTAAAAGTTTTTTACCTAAAATTAGAATTTAAACGCTGTGATAGACAAAAACTAAACGAATCCTTGAAATTGGTTTTTATAAGTTGCTGTCTTCACAATAATGACAAACTAACTGTTTTCAATTTTTAAATTCT